>MAAC01018103.1_pt1 | contig 40332 bp, 37 predicted proteins | sample 1115981 | NCBI WGS metagenome assembly MAAC01 (sample SAMN04961126, study PRJNA320927) | seawater metagenome | isolation source: sample BD02T64 sea water enriched with oil for 64 days | place: USA:Gulf of Mexico | collected 2013-07-27 | reverse complement strand
ATGGCTAAAACGTCTGACGCGAAAGCCAAAGTCTACAGCAAGTATGGCCGAGAAATCTACGTATGCGCTAAAGCCGGTGGCCTAGACCCTTCAGGAAACTTGGCCCTCAGAGGCTTAATAGATCGCGCAAAGAAAGATCAAGTACCTACTCACGTTATCGATAAAGCCATCGATAAGGCCAAAGGTGGTGGTGGTGAAGACTTCGCAACCGCTCGATACGAAGGTTTTGGACCAGGCGGCAGCATGGTCATCATCGACTGTCTGACAGACAACCCAAATCGCACATTTGGGGATGTACGCCAATGTTTTACCAAAACAAAGTGTAAAATTGGCACACAAGGCACTGTTAGCCATATGTTTGATCATAGCGCTATCCTTGTTTTTAATGGTGACGATGAAGACGCGGTACTTGAAGCATTAATGGAGCAGGACGTTGATGTCACCGATATTGAGAGTGAAGATGGCAAAGTGACCGTATTTGCTCCAAACACTGAATACTTCAAAACCAAACAGGCACTATTAGATACCTTTGGTGAAATTGACTTTGATGTCGATGAAATCCAATTTATCCCTCAAAACACCGCGCCTATTGCTGCTGATGATATGGAAATGTTTGAGAAGTTTCTATTTATGCTCAATGATTTGGATGATGTTCAGAATATTTATCATAATGCCGAAGTGTAAGGCCTCATAACTGTCCTATCAAACAGTAGCCTACTGTTTGATAGGACAAGCTACTTATTTTTATACTCTAGATACTGTTTAACATAGGTACCAAAAAAACTATCGACGTAATGTAACGCCCCCGCATAATTTCCTTTGATACGTGCATGATGAAAATCATGGTAAACCGCCCCATCATAAAATGGCAAGTAACGTAATAAGTTCCATGGTGCATCATAGCCAGAATGCCCATCCGCCCCCTCAATCCCCCGAATAATTACCCAAGCGTAAAGAACATACAGGTGACACCCCAACAGCAACGGTACACTTAGCGTCAGGGTGCTGATAACAACATGCTCAAACCAATGCATATACATACCGTCTAGTGCACACGTATTTCTAATACGGTGATGTACAGAATGAACCTTTCTCAACAACCACTTATTTTCATGCATTAAGCGATGGGCCCAATAAAATAGAAAGTCATCAATAAAAATGAAGGCTACCAATTGAATGACCCACACATACCACTCAGGAATTTCACCTCCGTGTATATTACTAAACCTCAACAATGGCCAAAAAAGAACCAACAACATAAACAGGATAAACGTATTCGTCAAAATCCTAAAAATTGCTGGCCAGAAAAACTCGGCTATTTGAAACGGTTTTTGCTGAATTTTATAACGTTTAGCCCAAGGCGGATCAATCCAAGCAAGCAGAGTCCAGGGTAACGCCGTCACTAGAAATGCACCAACACTCAGCACCATGGCCGCCACGGGAAACTTCAAAAACATTGGATCTTGATATAGCGCCAGCCAATCAGTGAATAGTGTACCCATATATTGTTCTTCTATACGTTAATTAACGTGTTGTGATTAAATCATGGTAAAAGTGCTTTGATCCAAATTCAATTTAGATTCAAGCCCGGCTATCAAAAGAAATTCATTTCTGCCCACACCTATGCTTAAATAATATGCTGACTACCAACAAATAACTTGTGAAGCTATGCCAATAGATTGCTCTCTAACGCCAACCTCACCGTTTAAAGGCGAAGTTGCTCTCCCGTACTGGCAGTCACTTGTCGATGTATTTCGATCATGCGGATTAGAGGACGCTAGCATTGAACAACAGGCACCTAGTGCGGTATCCGTTGAGCAATACCTCACGCTATTTTCCAAAGGTGTCGCGCACCGTGCAGACTTTGGGTTAGAGCTGGGAAAATCTGTCAGCCTAGGAACCCTTCCTGTCATAGGAATGATGCTATTAAGCTGTCAAAACCTCGGGCAAGCATTAGAGCAAATATTACGTTATGAGAGCTTGAATCATAACCTTGGAATCTCTCAGGTAGTACACCACGAGGGGGAAACACAATATATCTGGACGCCAAATCGCCTCTACCTTCCTAACCCCTACGACGAGTTATCCTTCCAATTAACATTAAGTGTTTTTGCGAGCTTTAAAACATTCCTCCCCCAGCTAACCAAGGAAGAAGTTTCCATAAAGCACGTCGGCTTTATGGCGCCAAAACCAAAAGATGCACAACGTTACAAAAACTTTGTTAATACCGGCTTAAAATTCAACCAACCTTGCAACGCTATTACTATTAACAGCAAGGAGCTGGACAAAATCATAACCCAAGGGGACGCTACGTTATTCGCCGCCTTATCCGCCCATGCTGACGACTTATTACTTACCAAAGAAAACCAAAGGGACATTACCTGGCAACTAAAATCAATATTGCCTGAAGCCTTACAAAATAACAGGTTCAAAATTGAAGATATTGCTAGTCAACTTCACGTAAGCACACGCACATTACAGCGAAAGCTCAATAAATCAGGCGCAAGCTTTCAGGAAACCCTTGATGAAGTCCGTAAACATCTAGCGGAACGCCACTTAATTGATGGTCATTTATCCATGAATGAGATTGCCACACTTTTAGGTTTTCAAGAGCAGAGTTCTTTTAATCACGCATTTAAACATTGGAATTCTTTATCCCCTTCTGAATATAGAGAAAAGAATAAAAACTAATTTTCTCTCAGTATACGCTTACATAAACCGACACCAGAAACATCAGCTATCAGCCTTCTATTGAAAGCAACTCCCGATCACTATAAAACACCCTTTCCACATGTGCTATTGGATCAACAAACATCAATTTTTTTGCTAATAACTGCAGGGGCTTTGAGAAATTATCTGCTGTCTTTGGCTTCAAAACAGGGTACACCTTATCGTTCATAATAGGATGCCCTATCGAAGCCATATGCACACGCAACTGATGTGTTTTTCCGGTCACCGGGCTCAATTCAAATAGACCTTTTCCTGCCCGTTGTTCAACACAATCAATGACTGAATGTGCATTATCTACGCCTGGTACTATATGCATTACAAAACGCGGATTTGACTTCTCTAACCTATTTTTTATCACCCAATGCTTAGTCGGCATCTCTTCGGTACCCACATCGGCTAGCGCTTGATACGTTTTCGTTATTTTGTGATGTTCAAACAATGCATGATAACAAGAGCGTGTTTCTGGGTTAACAGAGAACAGTACCAAACCCGCCGTTTCTCTATCTAATCGATGTAACGCCTGTAGATCATCATTCCCCGTTTTACGACGAAGTCGATTTTGCAAACATTCATCCACAAAATTACCTCCGGGTGTTACCTGCAAAAAATGCGGTTTACAAGCCACTAAGATATGTTCATCTTGAAAAATAATAGTCTCATCAAAAGGTATCACCGGTTCTTGTTCAACTTCTCGATAGTAACAAACACACCCCTGGGGGATATATAATGTACTGCTATCGATCAACTCATCACTCAGCCAGTGCACCTTCCCATCTATCAAGCGTTGACGCCAAATACCTTCCGCAATAAATGGAAACTTCATAACAAGGTAATCTAACACCGTTATACAACCAGGGTTAGATAACGGCAGATTCACCTTTGACGGATATTTTGATAAACCCAATTCAATTAACCCGCACGTAACCGTAACAACGCATTCACATCCATATCGCCACTGTATTGGCTATATTCAAGCTCCCTGCTATCAACGGCTATCATAGTCATCCTATCTGCCAACTCATTCCCTTCTATTCCAGCATGGGCTTTCACATGAAGTAGTTTTAGATCCGCTTTCAGACGATCATAAAGCTCATGACTATCTTTTATGATTTCAAGATTTTTAATTTCACCTGATGATTTTTTCCAACCTTTTTTCTTCCATCCGTAAGCCCACAGGCTAATGCAGTTGATGGAATACATAGAATCACAATAAACCGTTACCGTTTTCTGGTTATTGATACCTTCTTCTGCAATTAGCAGAGATTGATATAATGCATTTAACTCCGCAGTGTTATTGGTGCCATTAGGATTAAACAATCCATACCATAACTCGGCAAGCTTGCCGTCACGATACACCGCAGTGCCTGAACCGGCTTTTCCAGGATTTGGATCACAACCACCATCGCAAAATATTTCTATATCCGCGTTACCCATTGTTGGTAATGAAGTGACGCTTTGAACTGCATTTGCGGGTTTCTTACGAACAGCAGGACGTCCACCTGACCCTGCAGCACCGCCAAACGCCGATTCTGCTTCTGCACGAGTGGGAAAGGATTTATACCGAGCCCCAGAAAACTTTTCAATCGAACGCTTGCAACTTCCCCAATCCGTAAAAATACCCGTTTCTCTTCCTGCCCACACTACGTAAAACTTTTTTGCCATGTTACTTTCCTAATAAGCCGCTTCAACGAGCCCTAGTTAACATTATCCGCTTCAGCGAATAAAGGGCTGTACTTGCTGTGTCATTGCATCAACAATTCGTTCATGGTGATTTTCCATGACATCCATATTTTCCATGTCTTCTAATGAAAAATAACCATAAGCCGTGGTTTCATCACTTAAACGCAAAGCTCCACCTATAACAACAACTTCAAAACACAAACCCAGAATCTGCACACTATTATCGATGTACTCTATCAACATATGAGGGTTTGAATACACCCCCACCATTTTTTGAACCTCAACGACTAAACCCGTTTCTTCCAATACTTCACGCACACAACACTCTTCAACACTTTCACCGGGATCTAACCGTCCACCGGGCAGACACCAACGGCCGTTATCGGTACGTTGAGTCAACAATACTTTCTGGCCAGCATCCTGATAAACAATAGCCGAACACCCTGGCTGAATATTTCCACGCTTAGCAATACGCTCCCCGTAACGAAGTTTTGCCACAAAATTATCGCTCAGTATGTTTATGTATTAATGTTTTAATTTGAGACAGCTGCCCCCGCCATGCAGACATCATTTCAGCGGTAAATTCATCACCTAACACCTCTGCCAATGCATCAACAAGAGAATCAAAGAACTGCTGATACATCTCATTGCTAACACCATAACCATCGTGATCTTTTACATCGGACACAAGATTATTTTCACCTATTTGCGGACGTGTTATGTTATCAACAATCGTTAGAATCACACCATTAAACATTTTTCCACGAGAAACAGGGTCATCCTTTTCCCACAACGTTTCAGCGTCTGGACATAGTTGAAAAAAACGTGAATAGGTAATATTCAACAGCTCTTCGCTTTTTTCATCTGTCAGCAGTTGCAAAGTGCCATCTATTTGTTCTAAATCACGCTCCATATCGTCAAACCTCGACCGTTGTATATATTGTTCAGGCCGCATTTTACACCATCCCTTGCTCTCAATAACCTTCTTTATTACCTTATCTCTCACCTTAAACCAACCTTGCCACCAACGCCGTATCGTCCAACCGGACGACGGCGGCAAGCAGCACGTCCTATACACTGCCCGCACTTATCCAATGTAGGGACACAAACACTATGAAACCGCTTAGCACCCTAGACGCAACCTTTCTTCGCATGGAATCTACTCGCACCCCCATGCACACTTTGTCCAACAATTGACGGATAAGATGCGCGAAAGCCCCTTTATGCCTGAACCTTTTGGCTTTCGCCTGGCAACATCTCTGCTTTCTCGAATCACTCCGGCCTGGACAGAGGCGGACATCGATATCGATTACCACCTTCGCCACTCTGCTTTACCATACCCCGGAGGTGAGCGTGAATTAGGTCAACTGGTTGAACGCCTACACTCCCACCCACTGGATCTAACACGGCCGCTCTGGGAGTGCCACCTGATCGAGGGGCTGGAAAATAATCGTTTTGCGCTGTATTTCAAGGCGCATCATTGTGCTATTGACGGTATGGGTGCTGTCGGTATGGTAAATAAGTGGTTATCCACGGACCCGCTAGACGCTAGCAGCCAAGGGCCGTGGGTTCTAGCACAAAAGCCGTCAGCCAGTGTGGAACGCGCCAAAACGTCTCTTGCGAAGCGAATTAGTCAACCAGCAAAAGCCGCCGCAGAGCAGGCTGTTGGTTTCAAGGAATTACTTAAAGGCCTCAGTAAAATGGCTCAAGGGCCAGATAGTGGCGCTCGAATGGCACTAACCACACCTCGCAGCCTTTTCAACAAACCGGTCTCTCAACAACGTCGTTTAGGCACTCAGATGCTTGAACTCAAACGTTTAAAGTCCCTATCAAAACAAACAGGCTCTAGTGTTAACGATGTGTTATTAACCGTAGTAGGCAGCGCAATCCGCCGTTACTTGTTGGAGCAGCAATTAGAACAAGAGACTGCCAAGGCGTCCTTACTTGCCTCTGTTCCAATGGGTTTAGCACGACAAGATGGCAAAGGCGGTAATGCCGTCGCCGGATTTGTTGTGCCTCTAGGCACTGACCTTGACGACCCCATAGAACGGTTAAAGCAGATTAACCGAGTCACCACACGAAGTAAGCAAGAAATATCTGATATGCCCTCCGTCGCACAAGGTCAGCTGGCTCTGCTCGGGTTATCTCCTTTTGTTGCTGGGCAAATGTTAGGAATCCTGCCAAAAATACCACCACTGTTTAATTTTGTTGTATCTAATGTGGTGTTATCAAAAGATCCGTTATATTTAATGGGGGCAGAACTCGAAGCGATGTACCCGGTATCTTTTCTCTTTGACGGATACGCTCTTAACATCACACTCGTTGGATACAGTGACCATGTCGCCATTGGCTTCCTAGGTTGCCGAGAAGCAATACCAAGCCTGCAGCGACTAGCGGTATACACAGGGGAAGCCCTTACTGAATTAGAAAATGCCCTAGCAGGCGTGACGACAACAACAACGACAACAAGCTAGGCAGACACAGAGACCAAGCGTCGGACTTCTTCGACTTGCTCCTTAGCCTCTGCAAGCATCGCTATACTTTTTTCCGGGGTTAGCCCCACCTTCTCTAACTTTGAAAAAGCCGTGATTGCTCCCATCGGGGGGTGGTCAGGTTTATTTTTCGTTCCTAACCACGCATGAACCTGCGCTATTATCACGATATCCGTAAGGTTTGGACCTTCTGACACAGAATTATATTGCCAGTTCTCCGCATTCACCACCGCATCGATCATACTCTCGGACCAGCCCCACTTTGTCAGCATGGTCTTTCCCATATCGGCACGTAAATCATCAACAACCTTGTCCAACAGAGATGTATCATGCAGAAGCTCGGCATAGCTCTCTGCGTACAACAATACCGGTATCACACCCACGTCATGTGTTAGACCTGCCAGCAACGCTTGCTCGGGATTTACTGTCCCCGTCAATTTCGCTAACGTATGAGCAATAACTGCCACCGACTGACTATGCTCCCATAAAGCCTGCATGCGACTCTGAAGCTTACCTAATTTAGACCCAAACAACTCCCTTAGCGCATAAATATCCACTAACTGCTTAGTTGTTTCCATTCCCATTCGAACAACCGCGTCAGAACAGGTTTCTATAGCGCTAGTTCCACGAAATATAGGGCTGTTGGAAGCTGAGATGACTTTCACCACCATCGCTGGATCAGTACTTATTAAGCGGGCCATATGCTGCGTTGAAAAACCCTCATCCATCATCGCATCGCGTATGTGATTCGCAACGACCGGGATACTGGGTAGATTAAATTGATTATTTGATAAATCTTGATAAAAATTTGAACGTATTAATTCAGCAGGCTCGTTACTTGCCGCCGTTTGCACCTCAAGCACATCAGAGCGGTCTTTAGGTGCCTCGCGAACAAATTGAGCAAGCACAGCCCAATCAATGATCAGAAAAGTGGCCACCTCCAGCACCTTTGCACTATATTGACGGGGCTGCAAATGCGCGATAGGCCGCATGGCCGTTGGGGTTCCACCCTCAATTTCCTTTTGTTTGCCATCACTTGCTGTCAGTAACAGCTTGCCCTGTATTAAAAAATACTCCTTGTTATCACTGGAGCCCAACGTAATGACCGTTGCTTTTCTCTTATATTGCTTAACCTCATGGTGAGATGCGAGTAACACCAACTGTTTGTCATTCAACCGATCCAACGGCGTGAATTTCTTTAAAATCTTTGCCGTCAGTAGGTTAGGCGCATCTGCCATGATTTATTGTCCGTGATATTAACTGGTTAGCTCATTACAATGGCCACACAAGGGAGGGTCAAATCCATCAAACTCCTTTTAAGTATAGATACAATACAAGAAACCTAGAGAAACTATTTCCCTATATAAACTCGGCCACTTATCACCATAAGAATAGCACCATAACGATATCACTCCTCAACGGGACTACTGCCTTCCCCACCTTCCGCTAGCTTTGCCCTATCGGCTTTCGAAATATAACGAGGTTTATTGGTTGGCTTTTGCTTATCGCTGGCCTTTTTTGCCCGTTTTACAATACTGTCTTTCACTTTTTTCTTTCTGCTCATTCTAACGTGCCACTCAGCTATCAATTGAATTCGTATTGTAAAAGTAAAAAAGGGTAAACACTATCATTCACCACCACTCTCCCACAAAATCAGCCGCCATATAAAAAGCCTATTAAAATTCCACGCGCACTCCTCCAGTAAATACATGCTCAGTCACCCGGCTATGACCTACAACAGTTTGATAATCAACAAATAACTGGGTTCCGCTAGTAAACACTCCCGAAGCCCCTACACCGATAACAAAATAGTCTCTATCCGGTTCTTCTGACTCGATAGGGAATACCCAAGGGCTACCTCCACTGGGCACAGCCTCCCATGCATAGCGATAATGAAACGTATCCGTATCATTTTGATGCTCGTGAGCCCAAGCAATACGAGCCTGAGGGATAACAGCACCAAAACGTGTATTCACCACATGTGTTGCCGATACCCCAGCGACTGCAACCAAAGAATCCACTTCATATCGATCAACAATGAACTCGAATGCTCCGGCACCAGTCTCCTGATACCCATCAACCTGAGATTCCATATAATTTAAGCGAAGGTAAGGTGACAAACTGGTAGCACCTAAATTTATCTCGTACCCAACACCCAGTCCAAATGCGTGCTGATCACTTTCGGTAATTGCATTGGCGGTCAAATCCCAATCCGCCTGTGTTGCTGCAGAACCAGCGCCCAGCGGAACAAACACCCGACGGTTCATCTCATAATCATTACTGCCATTACTAACAATCCCGTCAATATAAAAAGCCCCCTTATAAAAGGTACTATAAAGTGACACACTGTAACCATCGGCAGTCACATCTCCTCCGGCAACAACAGCTTCACGCTGAAAACTACTATCAAGATCAGAATAACCAGCGGCGACACCTAATACCAAGAAGGGAGTAATGCGATAATCTACGCCCAGCATTGCACCATAAGTATCGTAGTCATAAGCATTTTCCTTATCAGTTGCATCCACCTCCCCAGTGGCAATCGCAACATTAAGAAAACTTCCTAAGCGACCATCGTTCACTAACTCACCAGAACCCGCACTACCACCACGCATCCTCGTCAAACCAGGAATACTAGAATTAAACCCAGAACTGGCTACCGTTAAACCTCCAGCACCACCACGCAATTGAGTAAAGCGAGAAACGATTGTGTTCATTTGAGAATAGGAAGAATCCGTTAATGTCGAACGAAAAGCCGTTACTTCTTCTCCGGCAACCTGCTGTAATACTGCATCAACATCATTAGCATCAGAAAGCCCTAACCCAACACCGTTCGCACTCATACCCATTACTGTCTGAAGCACCTCGTCCAAACGATCAAATAACGCTTGTTCAATCGGCATCAACTGTCGCTCCATCATTGTTGCAGCGATGTTATTCCAACTTGCGTTAACACCTTGAACCTGAGCTTGTTGCAATTCTGTTCGAGCAATTGCAATGGATATATTCACGGTTACATTACTGATGACAAACAACATAACCACTGCACTAACGGCAATACGCTTAACATTCATAATTTATCCTCCAAAAAAACCACAATCAATGGAAGAGGAATTAACAAGCCATTAGCACCCATAAACGCAACTACATACATAACTACAAATACAACTACAGCCAGGCAACTAACAACCAGACAACCAAGTGTCCTTATCCGATAAACACTTTAAATAATGACACAAACTTGGTCGCATGGAGCTATGAAATCATTCTGTCATATTAGAATTATTAGCACTATCGATAGCACTAACTTTACGCTACCGATAGCAGCCAACTCTAGAACCAAAAATATTGTTCAAAAATTGGAAATACCAAACATATCAAAAAGCAATAAAGCCTTTTTCTTTTTGTCGAAGCCAAAACTCCCAACCCGTCTCCATACCGCCAATATCACCAATATAATTATCCCTCACAAGATATAAACTTCGTTTTCGACTTCCACGCTTATACTCCTGCATGATAATAGAAAATACAACAACTCACCTGAATGCGCTTGTAAATATGCATTGCCAGAGACATTTTTTTTACGCCATTGATTACTATGCAAATCTAACATTTCACGCAACGGCAACATGTTCGCTCGCTGGGATAACCTTCCCTTATTCTCTTCATGTCGCAGCATAATAAGCCGACCATCTTTTCTCTCAATTTTCTCCATTTGCTCCGCTAAACCTTCGTTCAACCAACCCGGTGTATTAGGTGCAATGGACGCAATAATGGCATGACTTGTTTCATGTTTAATCGTCTCCAACGTGCCGTTTCTATTCTCTCTCATATACACCACGATCTCATTATTCTTTGGGAAAAACACACCTCTTGAGTTGGATACATTAATACCCAACTCCTTTTTTAAATAACGTTGATACGCATGTTGGTCAACAAGAAGGGTTATTGAAACCGGCACGGTTTTATAGAAATCAAAAAACATCACATCATCATAAAAGTGATAGACGTTATTCACATCTCTTTTAATTCGCAAAGTCTCTTGTTCAGTTAATTGTACATCCATCGATCGGATCGTAATATCAAATCGCCGCCATGAGGATGGAGTGATATTTAACATCACCTTTTCCTTTTTAGTACTTTTTTTGGTATTTCCCTGCAATACTGGCCGAGCACTATCATCAAAATGGACTCGCCCCTTATCATCCACCCAACGATAAATATCGCTATATGCAACCTCGGAAAAAGTTATCGCCAAACAGATGGCTACGCACTGTATACAAGCTATGTATTTATTATGCACCATGGTTCCATTTTGTTCTCGTCACAGGTAATCTATAGATAGACCGCTTTGCTTAACACCCCAATAATAGGTGAAACACCATGAACAACAATAACACTTGCCACGCTTTTGAAGCAGACATTTTACAAGATCATGACGCTGTAGAGCTCGCTAACCTATTAAAAGCAAAAGAAATATCCCAAGAAGAAGTGGTTAAGGCAGCCATTAAACGAGCTCAAAAAATTGACCCTCATTTAAATGCGGTGGAGTTTGATTGTTATGATCACGCTTTAAAGCAATCCCGCTTTTCTCCCAATCCTGGGTATTTTTCAGGTGTGCCCACCTTCATTAAAGATAATACCCCTGTACTAGGCATGCCAACCAATCACGGTTCTGCGGCCATAAACTCTGCACCAGCAGATGCGCACGGACCTTACGCCAAACAATACCTTGATCAGGGGTTTGCATTATTGGGTAAAAGCACCCTGCCTGAATTTGGTTTTAATGCCACCACAGAACCTGCTCATAAAGAACCTACCAGAAATCCATGGAACACCGATTACTCCACAGGCGCTTCATCCGGCGGAGCTGCAGCTCTTGTCGCCTCAGGTGTCGTTCCTGTTGCTCATGCCAATGACGGTGGTGGTTCCATAAGAATTCCAGCGGCCTGTTGTGGGCTTATCGGATTAAAACCCAGCAGAGGCAGGCACGTATTATCCGACCAGTCAAAATCACTGCCATTGAATATTATTAGTGAAGGCATTGTCAGCCGAAGTGTCAGAGATACCGCATACTTTCATGCAGAAGCAGAGAAGTATTATCGAAATAAGAAACTGCCTCCCATCGGCCTAGTAGAAGGGCCGGGGGAAAAACGCCTTAGGATTGGTTATGTCGCTGATTCGATTACCGGTCACCCAACCGATGATGATACCCGGAAAACATTAGAAGAAACCGTTACGTTACTCGACAGTTTAGGCCACCACGTAGAAACCATGCCATTACCCATTCAACCTTCGTTTATTGAAGACTTTAGCTTGTATTGGGCAATGCTTGCATTTCTTACCCAAAAGACCGGCAAGCTGATCATGGATCCAAGTTTTAACGCATCAAAACTGGATGCGTTAAGCCTCGGTCTTGGCGATATGTATAAGAAGAAGTTCTACAAAACACCGCTATTTCTTTATCGTCTCAAAAAAACCTATAATGACTATGCAAGAGCATTTTCTGGGTTTGACGTTGTATTAACCCCCGTACTTGCACAAACACCGGTAAAGTTAGGCCACATCAGCCCAACGGTTCCCTTTGAAGAGTTGTTTGATCGTTTAATGCGTTATGTTAGCTTTACACCACTTGCAAACACATCAGGGGCTCCCGCTATATCGCTCCCTATAAGCGCCACCGAAAACAACTTGCCAATCTCCATGCAATTCGCAGCTAATCACGGCCGAGAACGTGTTTTATTAGAATTGGCATATGAGATTGAAGAAGCCAAACCGTGGCGAAAAATTCACAACTTATAATATTAAGAATATCTTCTATGTTTGATTTTTACGTACAACAGGAATATTGGTTCGCCGCCATTCAACTGATTCTGGCCATGGCAGGAATGGGGGCCACCCTGACCTTGAGAGATTTCAAGGATGTATTGATTGAGCCCAAAGCGGTATCCATTGGCCTGGGCATCCAGCTGTTAATTGTCCCTCTCACAATCCTACTGTTAATCAAAGTCCTTAACCTAACCGGCGGTGTTGCCGTTGGTTTTGCGCTTATTGCAGCCATACCTGGCGGTACTGTATCCAATATTTTCACCCATTTTGCAAAAGGCAATGTCGCACTATCCATTTCAATTACAGCAATTACAACACTTGCCTGCTTGGCCACAACCCCATTAATACTTGATTTTTTGATCGCCCCCTACATGTCCGATAACTTTATTATGCCCATAGCAAAAATTGCGCTGGAGATTGGCCTCTATTTACTTCTTCCCCTATTGATTGGCATGATTATTTTGAAAGTGTTTCCCCGCTATGCTGACTTCTTTTCCAAATGGTGCATTAGAGGCTCACTGTTCGTTATTGCGCTCGTTATAATAGGGTCACTAGGGGCTGGCCGACTAGATCTCAAAGCATTTGGTATTATCAATATTGCTTATGTCTTTATACTCGCTCTTGTATTGGTATTTTTAACCCGCCCTTTTAGGAAGTTTTTATCCTTATCAAAACCCGATTTCACCGCAATCGAACTCGAAGTCTCTGTACGCAGTATAAACTTAGGTTTGTTGATTAAAGCATCACTATTTCCTGCTGCCGCAGGAGCTGCAGATGAATTCGGTAATACAGTCCTGTTTACCTTACTTCTTTATGGTGGCTTTCAGCTGACTGCCGGCGCGACGTTGATTTGGTGGCATAGAAGAAAAGTAGACGCGTTACACGAGGCCGACAGGAGAGCTCAATCCACCTAGATGAGAAATACACTCACAAGCTTAGCTAAAACAATAAAAAAAGCGCCTCACTCATGAAGTGACGCGCCTTTCTGAACCAATCAAACGTCTAGCTTAAAAAGGTTTTTTACGAGGACCTTCGATTGGATTGTTCCAAAATTGCTCAGGAACTTTTCTTGGGTCTTCTTTACGAAGCTGCTCTGGGCGAGTTTCGCCATCAGTCCAAGAATGCTCACCACAACCTTTGCCATCTTCGTCAAATACAAACACAGTAGCAACACGTTGCGTCAACTGATAAACCTCACCTTCTTCACCAAATTCAAAACCGAAGGCCGCCGGAATAATGTCGCCAGGATAAAGCTGGTGAAGCATAAGCTCAACGTAAAGACTATCATCACCAACAATTAATTTTTCAACTTCACCGTGAATAAGGTAAACATTTGAAGCCACAAGCATGTGATAGAACTCTTTCATGCTTTCTACGTCTTGTGGTTGAATGCTCTTTTGGAATTCATTACACCCGTATACTGCATAGGTTTGACTTTTAGTCGAACAGCTTTCAATCAACGCTTCATAGTTACCAGTAGTTTCGGCTTCAGCGTGCTCGATAAAGTTTTCTAGGAGTCTACGACGGTGCGGCTCTTTGATTCTCTCTAACTCAGTGCGTGCGGCTTTAGTTATAGATAGATTATCAAAGTCTTCCATTTCGATATGCTTTTCTTCAAGAAATTCTCTGTACATGATTCAGCCTCTCTCTAAGGGTAGTGTTTATTTTTAGATAGTATACGTAATACGCCATATACTATATGCAATATAATATACGTGATATAGTATATGGCGTATACTTAAAAAAAAGCAACCCCCTAATGTAGAATTTCTAGCCATGACTGAACCGAAGAAGGGCCGCAAGCCCAAGTACACCAAAGAGAACATTATTTCTATAGCTGTAGCCCATGCCGATAAATATGGCTTAGAGCAAGTCACCATGGCAAAAGTTGCAAAACAAGTGGGCTGCACGCCGATGGCACTATACTCCCACGTAGAAAATCACGATGCCTTGTTACGAGCCATGGCCGACAAAGCCCTAAGCGAATTAGACCGCAAATTTCCTACAACACCCACATGGCAAGAAGGTATCAGTCTTTGGCTACAAACATTGTGGCAAGCCAGTACACAGCGACATTGGCTAGTAGAAGTCATCATGGTTAACGAGCGTATTAGCCTGCAATGGCTTAAATACAATGAAAAACTTATCGCTCTTCTTGAACAAGCTGGCATGAACGATAAACAAATTGCCGATAGCCTATCTATGATCGGATGCATCTCTGTTAGTGCCATTTTCCAGGTAACCCAATTTCCACTACCAAGAAATTCGGTGATTGAAGGCGGTCTCACAGAAAAACAAGCTGATCAGCTAGACATTAATATGTGGGCAAGAATGGTTCCCCATGTTCAAGCACACACTAATGAATCGTTCTTAAAGGAAATGGAGCAACTGGTGATATGGAGTATAGAAGGTCGACTGAAATAACTGAATTATTGTGACCCAGACTCGATTTAAATAGCAGCAATGGACATTCCCAGACTCTGGAAGTTGCTTAATCATCAGCCCACCAGTAATTTCATACTTATCACAAAACTTCAGCCTATCAATAGCCATCTCATATCGATTCATTAAGCCATGGGGGAGATAATGAATACGGCCAATCCACAGTGCAAAATCACCTTAAAAAGTGAAGTAGACTGGTACTGAATTATTTTTGGCTATAGGATTGAACCTCGTTTTTAATAAAAAAATAAGGAAGTTTATAATGGATGTAAAAATAAAACTTATTAGAACTGTAACGGTAGTGCTGTTGGTAGCTTTTTTTGGGGTTGGGTGTAAGCAAACGGGCTCTACAACTATTCGATACTTTGAAGAACAACCGTCAGCTGATTATCAATTAGCTGCCGACAGTTTTACCACAGAGGTTGCGCATGTAACCCTGCATAAGGCAGATGACCCTGTATGTGATGACACAAAGAATAACTGTATTCACGTTGATTTGGAGGGTTCAAGCGTGATTAATATTGCAAACATACCTGTTGGTGAGTGGTATATATGGACTGGTCAGTTTGCAGACTATAAATCTTGGTCTGGTGCCGCTTGTGGGTTTACCGTGATAAATGGTGAGACTACAGAGCATAACGTTATATTGGAACAGGGTGTGGGCACAACGTCATGTAAACAGGTTGATCAAGGGGTTATAGTTAATTTCCTGGATATAACGGGTAGTGAATTGCCATTGTTTAATAATGGAACAGTAACGTTACATAAAACGGATGATCGCATTTGTACTGATCAAGGGGGAACATGTATCCAAGTTGGATTAGAGGGGCGTACGAGTGTCGCTATACCAAATGTCGAAGCTACAAATTGGTTTATCTGGGCTGGTGGGGTTTCAGGATATAAGGCCTATGCCGGCTATCCCTGTCGTTTTGATGTGACTGAAACCGAAGTGAGCTATCAAGAGGTTCGATTGACCGAAGGTACCGGTACAAGTATTTGTAACGATCTGTAGCGAGGTATTAAGTAGCAGGAGCAAACATGCTCCTGCTACTATATTTAAGATTAACGACTCAGTATAAGTCCCTAAAGCTAAGTGTACCTAAACCGTTAAAACAACCGCAATAAAAATGCGAGTGCTTTAATCGCTTTTGCGGATTTATCAAGGTACCCTTCAATTTTTCCCATATCTTTCACCGCAGCCTTAGCTGCTGCTGTTGCTTTTTTGGCATCCTTTATCGCATCGATATATTCCGGGACATTGTCATTCAATTGTTTACTCAACAATTCCGTAAGCTGCCGCTCTTTGACAATAATTAGCTTAACGACTCGTTCATAGTCCTCGTAACTACTCACCAATTTCTTGATATTGTGGAGTTCATTCAGCTCATTCACCAACTGCAATCTAATAGTACTCATCGCTTAACCTTTTATTCATCGAGGATTTTTTTATAGCTTTTGTATTCTTTATTCAATTGCTGCAATACTTTACCTGCTGCTTTAACAGCATCCTTATCAAATTTTTTGTCTTCACTAACAGAGACATACAATTGTGTTAACGCTGCATTCAGCGCATCTGTTGTAACTACAACAATATCCACTTTATCTGATGCTTTACAGTCTTTCACATCCAACGGACACACATATTTTGGTGCACTTCGACGATAAAGTTCTTGAGCATTGTAATAGCGCTCCATCATTAACATTCGCTGAGTAAGAACACCTGTAACCTGGATAGAATCTACCTCTTCCGACCAAACGCTAGAGGCGTATAATCGAGACTTATCCATTAACGATTTTCTTTTCCGCAACACATCGTCAGACACGCCCTGCAAGTCCTTAGACAGCATCGTCAAACTAGCAGAAATTACGGGATGGTATTGTTTAATAATGTCTCTTAACGCTCGATCCCTTTGTCGCCCCATGTAAAGGGAACCAAGAGAAAAAACAACCTCACTTACGTTATCAACTTTATCTCTATTCGAACGTGTTTCATCGTCGTCATTGTATTCAACCCATGCATCATCTGCTTTTCTCGCGGCGCTGTTAAACTTTTCAGCACTTTTTTTAATCTCTGCCAATGGCGCATCAGATGCCAATATCGCAATCATCGCCAAATATCTTTTAGTGGCTACCGTATAATCACGCATCAACTTAACAGGTATTCTAAATTTGTTTCGCTCATAATAACTTGGGCAGGGCACACTAAACAAAAACCCAGGATGCTTGCACATATCAAGGGCTTGATCTAAAGAAGAAACCTTCTCCAATCGATAACTAGTTTCTAAAGCCTCTTCAGCCAAACTCAAGAATTGAGCGGTTTTTGCACCCCATTCTTCTCCAGACTTTCCAATTTTTTCAACTGAAGTTAAATTCACACAGCCAGAGAGGAATACAACCAATAAAAAAACATACGGTGAGGGGAATAACGTTTTCATCAGCGCTCGCTTTACGAAGAAAGAAAGCCTCAGGATACACTGATATTTAGAAAAACAACAAAGATCTGAATTTTCGAGGGGGCATAAACAACAAAAGCGGGGCCGGTTACCTTGAAGAAGATAGTCTCCGTGCCTCGCTCAGTTCAGTTGTGTCCTGTCCCTTTATCGTCATCCATAACGAATATCCCTCATCACGCCCACGCAAATCAGCATGGTCTCCATGATTTGTCCTTGCACAAACCTTCCAATTCCGTGGGGGCTCATGTCCTTCGATCCTTTCTTATAAATCCCTTTGAATACTCTTTTTTGATACATCCTATATCAAGATCCTTTAACACAACATCCTGTTGTGTAGAGCAACACCCTTTGCCCTTGTGTCCCTGAGTACGGAGCCTACTTTATCGTTTTTCTGGCACCGCTCAATAGGGGCTAAGGGTATTTTCTTACACTCCTCAATCCAAAAATATATTTTATTCTTTATATTCAATAGCTTACAAAATTCTGCAGACATTCCACCGCTACTTTAGCGCAAAAGGATCACAGCAATGTGAGATATATCGCACAAACAAACAGGTCATTATCTCACATTGATATTTTGACCAAAAAGCACTCACCCCAAAAAAAGCTATTTGATTACACTAATACTCGCTGGTTATCCCAACTAATCATAATTACACTGCGCTCTATTATCCTAGAAAACGTTATTAGGAGTACCGCATGGGGCGTAAAAGCTTAAAAACTGAACGTGTCACACAGATACTTGACGCATTCGAACGCTGTATGGTGCAAAAGGGCCTAGAAAGCACAACGCTTGATAATGTAGCGGAAGAGGCGGGCGTAGCGCGTCGTATAATCCGCCATTACGTGGGCAATCGAGACGAACTGATACAAACTGCCGTTGACCGCATCATAGATAACTTCTCTCATCAAGTATTTGATGTTATCGAGGCATCTGAATCCGATAACCGTTTTGACTCCGGCCTTGATTATATATTTAGTAACGACTTTAACGCCCTCCCTATCAGCCGGTTAGTCGCTGCGCTTTTACCGGTTAGCCTACATGACAAACGGGTACAGCAAGCCGTTAAGAAAATATACGATACCTTTCACGGCGGTCTTGACCAAGAGCTAGCAACACACCTGCCCCTTGCTCCAGCAGACAAGCGTAGCGATGTAGCCTACTCCATTATGTGTTTAGCGTTTGGCGGCGGCTGGATGGGAAATATTGGTTTTACTGCAGATAAAAATCAATTAAATAAAAGCATTGCTCAAGGGCTAATTATTAATTTGGCAAAATATGAAATTTAGGGTTGCGTGCCCATTCCCTACTGTGAGCTGCAAGGGTTGCCCCCTTACTCTACGCTATTGCTTTACATCCAGAATTAATTCCTGGTATTTCGACCAATATTGATTTTTATTTGTGGCCGATACAAACCACTTCTTATTAAGGTTACGAAATTCAGCGCCTCCTCGTCGATTCACGAGTACCCTATTCACCTTCGCGATCACATCTCTACCCCAGGGAGTATTTGGGCATTCAACTGCGCCGCGCATATATTCCCCTCTATTCTCAAGAATCGAAATTTCTAAAAAATCATTAATATCGACTTCGATTTTATCGGCCACAAACTTAACCACAAAATTGTATTCTATAAAGTAGTCGATTCGTTTTCTACTTAACATCTTAACCAACCCATCAGCTAGATCTTGGCTAGATCGAGTTATCATATTCCTATCGTTCTTATGGGGTTTTAAGATGGATGACAACGTTCGACCAAATTCTAGATCCCCTCTGACACCCAAAGTAAGTTCGGATTTATCGAGCAATTTTGCCAAAGATACTCCGTTGGGATAGGGGAATTTTGATAGGTTATCCTTATGAATATAAATGTTGTGCCCAGACCCAAGAACAATAGGCGCAGAAACCACACCAAAATCATGCTTTTTGTCGTATACGTTCGTTGGATAACACCCTTCATTACCTCGTTCAATGTATTTTAATAGTCTGGTATACGGCAATAATTTTTGCTCATGCCTATATTCGGGCATTTCTCGCTCCAAGATATTCACAAGGACATCCGCATAACCTGTCCCTTTTCCTACACCATCAACAATGAAGGCAGGTGGCCAGTTGGCAATGTACCATGTCAACAACGGTTTATTTTCCGCCATGACATTGGTTGATAGGAGCGCTATAAGAACAAGCAATAACCGCATAACTCATCGATTCCATACTAAGAGACAATATGGAATAGTGTAGCCCACCTAGAATTCTCAAACTAGGACACCTGCAGGTTCTAATGTAATGAACCATCCCAACCAGAGTACATCACATATGTATTTTCGATTTTTCAACACCCGAGGCAGAACCTAAAAAACACTAGACATTTTAAGATTCACAATGCGGCCGGGATAAGTCTGCTCCGTGGAAAAGCTTACCCCATTAGCTGCACGTATACCGGGGTCTGAGTAATTTGTATCAAAGAGATTAATAATACGAAGATTGAGTTCCAATCGTTGGTTACCTAGAGGTCGATAGTGAATAGCAACATCAGACGTCACATAACCTGCCACCTCTTTGCGCGGATTGGTGGGTGCTGTACTTCTAGGCCCCACCGCTCGCAGCGACCAATATAAACTCCAGTTATCATATTTTCGCCAAGTGATGCCACTATTACCTTTCCAATGTGCCACATTGGGAATATCGATTTCGCTATCAAGAAGTTGCTGCTCGGTATCTTGATAACTTATATGGGCAAATGCAGAAAAATCACGAGAAAGTTTAATATGGTTGCGCCACTCTATCCCCTGAGTAGAAGCATTGCCAACATTTTGATTTTGAGAGTTGGGCACACCATCACCATCGGTATCCTCAATCGCAACATTTGACACAATAACGTCACTCAAACGATTACGAAACATACTCGTTTCAAATAACCACGAAGAATTAATCTGAATGCCTGCACTTAACTCCCAATTCTCAGTTTTTTCTGGTTCAAGGTCAGGGTTAGCAATTCGTGTTGTTGTTTCAGTAAAAGAATCAAACCCATTGGGGGCTCTGAAAGCAGTACCATACATCGCTTTTAACGTAAGTTGTTCATTCGGTTTCGTCACAATACCAATACGCGGATTGGTTGTGCTGCCATAAACATTATTGTCATCATAACGGACACCCAAAGTGAATGTTGTTGAATTCAAAAACTCTGTTGCTAGCTTGTATTGACCGAAGAACGTATTATTTTTGTATCGAACAGAAACTCTCTCATTCACAATCCCCCAAATCTTAGGACTATCCTGAATCACGAACCATTGTCGATAGCCTTTTTCAACACTACTACGCTCGGAACCCAAACCAAAAACAAAATCCTGGTCTTCGTCAAAATCTACAGTCATTTGCCATTCACCACCCAGCAAGTAGGAGTCGTGAGTGAAGGGTAAAAACCCCCACTGATTATCAAACAAACCATACACATAACTATCGCTATGAATGCCCGTTTCTCGATAATAGATTTTTTCATCCATTTGGATATTTTTATTAAATTTGTGATGATTTTTAAGATAAACCGTACTGGTAATTGAACGCCACAAACTGCCTGGCTCACCATTAATTTCAGTGGGAGCGATGCTACCAGATGTCGCCTGCCCTTCACTATCTTGGTAACCATACAGAGGCAAACCAAACCAGGCTGATGGGGCATTAGAAAATTGCCCATGCCCCATAGGTCTATCAAAATGATGACCGCCGATTGTTATACCTGCAAAACTAACTTTTCCTGATAAGGAATAGGCATCGTCCACATAACTGAGGGAATAATCTGGGTGACGCTCCTCAAATACGGGGCCATCGCTGTTGTATAACGAACCTGAAAAACTGTACTCCACGTTATCCAATTTGTGGCCGAAGAGAAATTTCTGTAGATGAGTACCGTTCTCGCCAATACCTAATTGAATTTCCGAGCCGGAAATATCTCGACCTTTTTTGGTGATCACATTAATCACTCCACTAAAGGCATTAGCACCATACAAAGCCGACGCAGGCCCCCACAAAAACTCAATGCGTTTAACATTATGCAGACTGTATTGTGGGCCGCCCAAAACATTACCTTCAAGAATATTGTTTTCCACAATGCCATCTATCAACAACAACGTTCGCTTGTTTTCATCACCATAAGCTCCACGTGGAGCCCATAACACAGGAAAAGTCCCCTGGACATCAACAAAGTCAATACCAGGCAAATCACGCAATGCATCTTCAAGATAATCGTAACCACGTATTTTAATATCATTGTCGGTAATGATCATTACCGTTCCAGGCACATCCTTTAATGCTTGGCCTCCTTTTGCCGCGACATAAACCACGACATTAAGTAACTCTTCTAAGCTTAGATCTAAAATATCCTCGTCCGTGAGCTCCGCACGGCATATCGAACACTGTGCGAGAAGTATAAAGATAGCGAAAAGGCGAAGGGGGATGGAGGAGTGGATATTCACAGCAAGTTCCTCTGGGTTCATTTGAACAGTATAGTTCATTTAATGAACAGAACAGAGTAAGACTTAGAGAACTAACTGCTTAGCCACTTACCTTTCTAATTTAGGGATTGTAAGCTGCAGGGCGGGATTGAACTAACTATCAACTACCCCCGCAACTGCTCAATAAACATATCTGACTCTGAAATCGCCTTTTGCATCTGCTTGATAAGCGCCTTAATATCCGCATCAATCGCTCTAAACTCTCCCTTTAGCGATGTAACAGCACGAGCATTCAGATTATGTTTCAAATAAAGCGTATTGTCTTTTAGTGTGTTTAATACCGGCTGTATCGATCGTTCAGCTTTACGCAAAGCCACAATCAATTTTTTGTAACGCCGCTGAGTTGCCTTCAATTTTGACTGGCTCTTATTTCGCAGACTTTGGCTTGTGTACTGTCTTAACTCACTATTCCATTCAGTAAATAAAGCCTCTGCAACCGATTCAACCTTATTAATACTCAGATGAATCTCTTCTGCTGCCTCTTCACTATCGTCATACTCATCATTAAGCTTGTTATACAGCGATTCCAAATCACCACCGTCAAACTGAGTAATCTGCTTTAGCTGATCAAGAGCGCTGGCAAACTGTTCCTTTGCGTCTTCTTGTGCTTCCTGACTATCCTCTATACGGTCGATAAGAATGTCCCTTTTGTGTACCCCAACCTTCTCCATGGTATTAAAATAAAGGGTTTCACAACCTTGTAACAACAACATTGCGGTTATTAGGAGTAAAGACATTATATTGGAACGCATATACCAACCACCTTAAAACAGTTTATCTGCTGTTAACTTATTGAGTGCAAAAGGAGTCAGTATATCGCGATATATCCGCGTAATAAACAATGGGAAATGTTAAATAGTATTTAACATTTCCCATTGTTTATTACGCGGATTATTAAGACCCTCGCTATTTGAAAAAAGCGGCTATAAGCAGCCGTTGTTTGAATCAAACTGCGATTCACCACCAATACCGTTAGCGGCAATCACCTGCTGCTCCAGCCCATCAACATCTACCTGACACAACACAGGGTTATTAAGCACCGTAAAATCATCACCCACAAAAACCAAGTTTTGCAAACCACTGATTTGAGTTAACACATCATTGTCACTCAAGATTAACTCTCCACCAATAGATGCGACATTATCAAGGCCCTGAAGAGTCTCTAACACATTGTGATTGAATATTTTTAACGACCCATCAATGTTTTCTAAGCCATCAAGTCCTTGCAGGGATGACATTACGTGGTTCATTGAAATCTCTACGTCCCCTTGTACAGACGTTATGTTTTGAAGACCGTCAAGTGAATCCAAAGCAGAATTAAAATTGATGGACAAATCACCCACTAACGACTCAACACCACCAAGCGCTTGAATAGACATCAATGCCTTATTTCGTGTAATTTGCAAACCACCCGCAATCTGGAGATTGTTTAAACCCTGTAAAGATTGAAGGTTATCGTTATCATAGACTCTTAACGTATCCGTAACGGAGTTCAAACTTTCCAAGCCTTTCACATCAACCAGTTTAGTATTACCTTCGACTGTTAATGTTTCACCGATTGATTCAATATTATTAAGACCATTAATATTTTCTAGCTGGACGTTATTCTTAACCTGTAAACCGCCACCTACAAACTCTATATGCTCCAACCCTTTCAGCGTTTTTAATGAATAATTACCGTTAATATACAAACTTCCTTGAACAGATGCTAACGAAAGCCCCACAAGGCTCTTCATACCATCGTTATATGAGATAGAAACGTCACCACCCACCCACTGTATATTCTCTAGGTTTGGCAATACACTCGCACCAATACGTGTTATTGATAAATCCCCTGAAATTGCATCAAACCCAACAAGAGATTCCACATCATTGCTATTATTGTAATAAAAATCTCCACTCCATTCTGGTGCTAATTGTGAGGCCGTGCCCACTTTAACTTCCCAACGAAATGTTGAGTTGGTCACGCTGACTAAGCCAGGCGTTTTCTCTACTTTTTTCGTTACCTTGAGTGTTACACCAATATATCCATACTGCTCATCTCCTTCCACCGCAAGATAATTAACGTCCAAAACATCCGTACCAATAGTCGTCAACCCGGAAGGTGTATCTCCATATTTGTAAACCGTCCACTTATAAATTAAAGCGTTATCTCCCGGCCCCGCATAAGGTTCATCCCCTTTCACAGAGAAATTCACTGACTCTCCAGTCTCAAGGAAAATTGTTTGACTGACAGAGGGAGAAGGGTGTGTAAAAAATAAAGCAGTAATACGGCTAATCGACTTCATGTCATTCCCTTTAGTGTGTTTATTCTAAAACGGTGAAGTCTACTGTAACGAAGTCCCTTTTTCACTCTCAGATAAAGTCGCAATGCCAAAACAAGGCGCCTTTTTTGTGTCGTTGTGTAAGCTGATAAAACCATTAACCCACAACCCCCGAATTGATAGGCTTTAGAATGTTATCGTCGCTGACGCCTGGATAGTTCTTTCTTCGCCCGGTAGCCCTGCATTGGCATATACCAAAAAAGAGGCTGTTGGCAGTCGATAATCTTTGTCAAATACGTTATCGATCGTCAGCGATAAGTTTAGCTTGTTGTCATCAAAAGTCTGATTCCAGTTCGCACTAAAATTCCAAACAAAATAACCTGCGGTTGTTTCCCCTATTCGACTGCCACTGTCCTGTGGGCCCACCCATAATGATTCAACTTCGGACATGTAACGACCGCCAAAATTAACCGACAGTGAGTGGTCTACAGAATAGAGAAAATTCAGATAGGCTAATACTTTGGGGGAATATTCAAGGTCAATATCCTCAAACCCATCTCTGGAATTTTCGGAATCCTGAAATGTCACACTCGTATCGACTTTTAGGGCATTGAAAAACTTGGCACCTAATGTGAATTCCACACCAACGGTATCAACCGCACCAATACTGACGGTTTGGCTGGTCCAGCTTGAAGGTACGTCGGGGTCAACTAATTCAGTTTCACGTATGGCTAGATTAGTTACCTTGTTGACGAATAAACTTGCAGAATAATTGGATTTTTTGGTAAATGAACCCTGACCAACAAGTTCCAGTGTTTTCATCTCTTCGGGTTCAAGCTGTGCACCTTTAGCTTCACTGTATTGGAATAAGCCAGGCCGGTAAATCGACTCAGAATAGAGCAGTTTTAAAGTGTGGTCTGTAAATTTATAAATGAATCCTAAACGAGGTATAAAACTATAACCATTGTCATCATTGCCGTTGAGCTCCACAGTCTCTGGCCCAAATACGTCCCCCGTACCTAAAAGTGTTTCCAATAAATCAAAATTAACATTACGCACCTTTACAACGGTATAATCAGACTCATTCTCAACTCTGAAACCGGCAACTACATCCATGTTTTCAGAAAATGAGTGAGACAATTGCGTATAAAACGAAAAGGTTTCTTTTTTATCACCATCCTTGAGTTCCATCGATTCGTTAAAACCAATTGATGTGTAATCCCAATCGTAACGAAACAGGTCTACTTGTCGATAGGAAAATCCAAAGATTAAGTTGGTGGTTTTCTGTAAATCATAAAAGCCATCGATATCAATAAATTTGGCATTGGTATTCATCACTTCGATAAATTCCAGCTCCTCATACCAGGAGTGGGTGTTCCAGCTGGCAACAAGCTTAGAAACCCCCGTTTTGATTGAATAACTAAAATCATCACTAAATTGATCCTTATAGGTAACAGAGGCAACAGTTTTGCTTCCTTCCTCAATGGATCCAGGTTCAAACGTAATATTAAAAATCTCCCCTTCTCTATCCCCGCCATACATTAAATTAACGGTAAACTTTCCGACATTTAGAGACGTATCAAAATAGACCCGGTCATGTTTGAGTAAACCTTTAGTTGTTAAGTTTCCAGGGTGCGGCTCCAGCGGTACCAAACTAGCAATACTACTAATGTTGGTTACGATATCAGCATAATCATACTCCCGGCCATCAGACGTCTCGTTAGCTAGGTTCACGGTTAAACGAATAGGCCTGCTGTCATTGCCAAACACGGTATTCCCCACAAGTCGAATACTGGCACTTTTGGTATTTCGAGAGCCGGTTACCACTTTGACTTCGGAATACAACTCAGATTCAGATTGTGATTTAGTAATGATGTTGATTACGCCGAGAAAAGCGCCACTGCCATAGATAACGGACATTGGACCTCGAATCAATTCAATACGCTCAATGGCACTGACCGGTACATTACGGCCTATCGATCGGTAATTGTTGTTCCAATCACCTACCATATCATCACCATTGATCAAGAATTTGATGTTTCGTCCTGTATCTGTCCAATATCCCCGCACACCCACTGGGTCACCATAATAGGAATCCGTTTCGATCACATAGAAACCTGGGATGTTCTTTAAAATATCCGTTAAATTGCGGTAGCCTTTTAGAGCTATTTCATTCCGCGTGATGATAACTACGCTGGCGGGGATATCGCTGATTTTTTGCTCCTGTTTAGCGGCCGTTGTTATTTCCAGATTCATTAATTCAGCGAGGTTCATTGAGAAATAGTCGTCAGGGTTTACCTGGGCTTGCGCGAAATTAGGGTTGCTCGATATAAACACCAAAACCAACGATACGACTGAGAGAAAAGCCCCCCCACACACACACCGTCCTGACTTGTACTGATGAGACACAATTTCTCCCGACAACAAACAGCCACCGCTTTCAGGTACACACCTGGTTAGTCGGATACGTTAATGATTCGATTATTAACGTATTGTAGTATACGGTAGAAATTTCGCTCAAATGACTGCGACACAACCACTACTCAACGTAGTGGCTTATACCTGAACCCCCTCCAGCGATGACACCTCTGATTCTAAAAGCGAACACTCAGGCAACATACCTTCACTCACAATAAACCGGATAATCTCATGTAAACCTACTTCCTGCTTCAAATTTGCAAATACAAAGGGTTTATCTTTACGCATCATTTTCGCGTCCCTATCCATAACATCTAGGCTCGCTCCAACCATTGGAGCTAAATCGATTTTATTAATAATCAACAAATCAGATTTGGTTATACCTGGCCCACCTTTTCTCGGAATTTTGTCACCAGCAGAAACATCAATCACATATAAGGTAAGATCCGACAACTCTGGGCTAAACGTAGCACTGAGATTATCCCCTCCACTTTCTACAAATACGATATCAAGATCACCGTGTCGCATACAAAGCTCATCTATTGCCGCCAGATTCATTGATGCATCTTCACGAATAGCCGTATGGGGGCAACCTCCTGTTTCCACTCCAATAATACGATCTGGGCTGAGTGCTTTATGTTCGGTAAGAAACTTGGCATCTTCCTTGGTGTAAATATCATTCGTCACCACAGCGATTTCATACTGATCTCGCAGCGCAGCACACAAGGCACGTAATAACGCGGTTTTTCCTGAACCTACCGGGCCACCCACACCAACACGTAATGTTTGTTTATTTTTCATTGTTTATCTCTCCGGCCTATCGCTATACATAACGATAACGTTGTATTTAATGTTAAGAACGAAATAGTCGTGAATACTGTGTTTCATGCCAAGCACTTGCCATTGCTAATGCTGGTAGTGATGCGCCAATAGCGTTATCAGCCAAAACCTCTGAGTGATCTATCGCAGCAGGAATACCTATTTGTAATTCCCCCAACAAACGCTGCGCACTGGTTTGTCCAAGGGGTACCAACTTCGTCGCTGCCGCTACTTGATTTTCCAACCAAGACCAACAATAACCATGACTGGCAACGCGGGTTTCGATCTGCCAATGATTTGCTGCTAATGCAAATGCTGTCACAAAACTAATGTCACCTAAGGTTTCAGGCAATTTCATTGACCCATCTAAACTACTCAGCAACTTAATGAGCGCACTGCCCATTGCGGTATCGGTTAGTCGTAACTCTGCTGTTTCACGACATGCCAATATATAATCATTCCAATACTCTAACATCGCCATATCGCAGCAGCGAGCGGCTTCACATTGACGACGTAATATCGGTAAATCAACCGCCGCAAGAGACTCGCTCAATTGCTGTGTTAACCAATTTTCGATATCAGATTCATTACGTAACCAACCATCATCAATAGCGTATTCCAACCCTTGTGAAAATGAGTAACCACCAACCGGCAACGCAGCACTACTCAATTGTAATAATCTCAAAAGCGCTAAATCAGTGGTGATGATGGCCATGAGTATTTTCTCGCATGTTCGAAGATATATTCGCTGATTTTCGGACGTAAGCGCCAGATTCAGGAACAAAGACCGCGTGCTCGTGACGTATTTCCAACCCCAACTGTTCCAACATATCCTCCAATACATAGTCAGGGGTAATACGTAACCATCGATCACCTACTTGCAATTTGACATGCCGATTTCCAAGGTGATAACAGGCTTTGCTAAATCGCGCCCAATCATCTGTACTCGCAATGGCAACTGGCTCGACAGCACCAATGACTGAAAGATTTCTACCACAGCGACTACGTAAAACATCACCAATACGTAATGTGTGTCCGCGTTCTAAAAAAACACGGACTTCCGTTCCTGAAGACGCCAGCGCTTTAAAGCGCCCCTTCTCTCGCTGAAGGTGATCCAATATCAATTGATCATGAATTGAATCTACCTGATCAGAGGTCAAACGTTGATACACTTCCCACATGGTATTTCCTCAAAATTGATGACCTGATATTTATTTATCTAAAACAAACTATAAAGTTGCCCCAAAGGTAAAACATCTGCCGGTTCACAGGTTAGTAACACCCCGTCCGCCCTCACTTCATAAGTCTGCGGGTCAACACTAATATTCGGCATCCATGAATTCAGAATCATATCCCGCTTGGTGATAGTGCGTGTATTTCGACAGGCAACAATACGTCGACCCAATCCCAATTGCTGTTTCACATCATTGTCGATTGCAGCCTGGCTCATAAAAGTCACGGCGGTTTTTAATGGCGCATTCCCAAAAGCACCAAACATCATTCGATAATGTACTGGTTGAGGGGTTGGAATTGATGCATTCGGATCCCCCATCGGAGCCGCAGCGATAAAACCACCTTTAATAATCAGCGCAGGTTTAACACCAAAAAAAGCCGGTTTCCATAAAACCAAATCAGCTAACTTGCCCACCTCAACCGAACCAACCTCATGATCTATCCCATGAGTTATAGCCGGGTTAATTGTGTACTTGGCGACATAACGACGAACCCGAAAATTATCCATGCGCTCATTGTCCTCAGGAAGAGGGCCACGCTGCACTTTCATTTTATGTGCCGTTTGCCACGTACGGGTAATGACCTCACCTACCCGTCCCATGGCTTGCGAGTCAGATGCAATCATACTGAATGCACCGAGGTCATGAAAAATATCCTCCGCTGCAATCGTTTCTTTACGAATCCGTGAATCAGCAAACGCCACATCTTCTGGAATAGAGGCATCAAGATGATGACATACCATCAACATATCAAGGTGTTCATCAATAGTATTACGCGTGTACGGTCGAGTTGGATTGGTTGAAGATGGTAATACATTCAGTTCGGCACAAGCCTTAATAATGTCCGGTGCATGCCCACCACCAGCGCCTTCAGTATGATAGGTATGAATCGCTCTACCTTTAAAGGCTGCTAACGTGTCGCCAACAAAACCCGATTCATTCAACGTGTCAGTATGTATGGCAACTTGAACATCAAACTTCTCGGCAACACTAAGACAATTATCAATTGAAGACGGTGTTGTTCCCCAATCTTCATGTAACTTTAATCCACAAGCGCCTGCCAACAATTGTTCTTCTAACGCAAGGGGCAAACTAGCGTTGCCTTTTGCGAGGAAACCCAAGTTCATTGGCATGTTATCGGTAGCTTGTAACATCATGCCAATATTCCACGGCCCCGGTGTACAGGTTGTCGCATTAGTTCCTGTTGCGGGCCCGGTACCACCACCCAACATGGTGGTAACCCCAGACATGAGCGCCTCCTCTATTTGTTGAGGACAAATAAAATGAATATGAGCGTCAACTCCACCAGCGGTAACAATTTGACCTTCTGCTGCAATCACTTCTGTGCAGGGGCCAATCACAATTGTCACGTTATCTTGAATATCGGGGTTTCCCGCTTTACCAATACCCACGATACGACCATGTTTTATGCCGATATCCGCTTTAACAATACCCCAATGATCAACAATAAGTGCATTAGTGATGACGGTATCCACGGTATCAATGGTGCCCAACTGACTTTGACCTTGCCCATCCCGGATTACCTTGCCACCGCCGAATTTCACCTCCTCACCATAGGTTGTGAAATCCTTCTCAACCTCAATAATCAGTGCAGTATCTCCCAAACGCACACGATCACCGGTCGTTGGGCCAAACATAGAGGCATAAGACGATCTATCAATACGGCTCATTGATCATTCTCCTTATCTAACGCGCCCATTATATCTCCACGAAATCCAAATACTTTCCTTGCTCCAGCGTACGCCACCAATTCAACTTCCCGATCTTGTCCCGGCTCAAAACGAACCGCCGTACCGGATACAATATTAAGACGAAAACCGCGTGTTTTTTCACGATCAAAAATCAACGCAGGATTAACCTCATAAAAATGATAATGAGACCCAACTTGCACCGGACGATCTCCGCTATTCTCGATACGCAATGTTAGTGTCGCTCGGCCTTCGTTTAATAGGATGTCGCCATCGGCAACCAATATCTCTCCAGGAATCATCGTGTTTCCTTGCTTCACTTTTTAATTAATGGGGTTATGAACAGTGACTAATTTAGTGCCATCTGGAAATGTCGCCTCTACCTGGACTTCATGAATCAAATCCACTACACCATCCATCACCTGATCAACATTCAGGATTTCTTTACCATAACTCATCAATTCAGCAACCGTTTTGCCGTCCCTAGCGCCTTCAACAATTTCCATAGAAATATACGCTACGGCCTCGGGATAATTTAACTTAACACCCCGTGCTAAACGCCGCTCTGCCAACAATGCGGCGGTAAAAAGCAACAGCTTGTCTTTTTCTCTAGGTAATAATTCCATACTGATAATCCAACTCTTATGTAGACCAAATTCGCGGAGCACACGCATCACGCCCTAATACAAAGGGGCGCAATATTTCCCACCATGCGGTAAATATATGACGAGCCTTCTCAGCACTATCACCAAGATAACGTCCAATAAAAAATTCACCAACTTTTGATATAGCCGAACAATGAGAAAACCCTAAATTATCTGCGGTACTTCTTAACAATTCCATGCATTCAGAAACCACATCCTCATTAACACTTATATCACAAGGGCCTGCGACAAAAAAACCATTTACCGCATGGCTCTGCATACTTGCCTTGCCCGACAACAAATGATTTCGATTTTTATCTGTTAATGAAAAACGATCGACAAAAAGTGGCCGACCATTACGTAATATTCGATAACGCTGTTGAAACGCACCACTAATAAAAGGTGCATCGCTTGCAGGCAAACCAAAACAATTGATCTCCCAGCCCATAAAGCGGCTGCCATCCGTAAGATTAATCACCGTATCAAGCTCAACATGTGCACTGTTATAAACAATCGTTTCTAACGGAAACCATTCCAAGGTTGCATTACTAGCGATATTAAGTGCCACACTCTGACGCTGCAAAGGTTGCTCATCACGAGCTCGATAGATCCGAGCGGCTCCCGGTGTAGTTACCAATACACCAGCACCCTCCTTTGCCTCAATATTGATCTGTAAATGATCGCCTGAAACCAAACCACCAGGTGGATGCAACAAATAAACATGCGCAAGATCGTTCCCTTCAGGATAGAACGGCTTTTGCACGTATAGAGGCCCAACATGACGACTACGTGTTAAACGGGTTCCCCTGCTTGTTTTGTTAAATTGCAGATCCAACCTGGCCAACCAGCTACGATCTGTTGCAACGGGATGCTCCGACGTTACGTTTAGCATTGTGTTCTGCGCTATATTCATCACTGTTGCCTATACCGCGAGGTGTTTTGCAATTAATTCATCCGACAAATCCGTCATTGGCCCCGAAGCTACCACTCGCCCCTTTTCCATTAAACGAAAATCTTTTCCAACCCGTCGAGCAAACCCTAGTTTTTGTTCAACCAAAATCACCGTCATATTCTCTTCTTCATTAAGCTTGGTAATAACATCGCCAATTTGTTTAACTATATTGGGCTGAATACCTTCGTTGGGCTCATCCAAGATCAACACCTTTGGGTCAATTACCAAAGCTCGACCGATTGCCAACTGTTGTTGTTGCCCCCCAGACAAATCTCCCCCACGCCGATGCATCATCTCTTTTAATACCGGGAATAATTCAAAAATCCGATCGGGTATCTCTTTAGCTTTATCAGGTCTAGCACCCAAACCTACCCTTAAGTTTTCTTCCACTGTTAATAATGGAAAAATATCCCGCCCCTGAGGTACATATCCAATCCCATTATGTGCTCGTGATTCCGCTGTCTTGCGGGTAAAATCATCACCGTCCAACAGCAGTTTTCCCGACGTGACAGGCAGTAAACCCATCAAACATTTTAATAACGTTGTTTTACCCACTCCGTTTCTACCCATAATGCAGGTACATGAGCCTTTGGTAATCTGTAAATCCAAATCCCATAGGATTTGCGTACCACCGTATAATTGATTTATACCATTAAGACTAATCAATCGGATTCTCCCAAGTACACTTCGATTACCGCAGGGTCATTCTGAATTTCTTGCATAGTACCTTCTGCCAATACAGAACCTTGATGTAGTACCGTGACGGTTTTTGCAATACTACGAACAAACTCCATATCATGTTCAACCACAACAACAGTATGTTCACCCGCAAGGGACGTTAATAACTCTGCAGTACGCTCTGTCTCTTGTGCTGTCATACCCGCCACAGGCTCATCAATTAGCAATAAACGAGGGTCTGCTATCAGCAACATACCAATTTCTAACCATTGTTTTTGCCCGTGGGACAAAGCTCCTGCTAACATCAAGCGCTGCTCCTTTAAACCGATCGTTTCTAAAACCTCATCAATACGATCAAATTGAGCCGCGGTTAACCGCGCTAACAATGTAGGTAATATTCCTCGATTGGCTTTCATAGCCAGCTCAAGATTTGAAAATACACTTTGAGCTTCAAAAACCGTTGGCTTTTGGAACTTACGGCCAACTCCTAACTGCGCAATGTCTGCTTCATCTTTACCCAATAAATCGATGGTCTGGCCAAAATATACCTGCCCGCTATCGGCCTGGGTTTTTCCGGTGATCACATCCATCAATGTTGTTTTACCAGCACCATTGGCCCCGATCAAACAACGCAACTCACCATCATTAACATAAAGATTCAGATTATTTAGCGCTTGAAAACCATCAAAACTAACGGACAAGCCTTCCACATATAAAATTACATTATGAGAAACATCAATATTAGGTGGCTGCTTTTCAATTAGAAATGGCCATACTTGGTCACGACGCATGGTGTGTCTTACATCATCTAACATTGTCATTGTGTTTTCTCAACGTCGTTATTCTCAACATCGTTTCGCTTTATCAACCCCATCAACCCTTGCGGCAAAAACACCGTTACCGCAACAAACAATGCGCCAAGGGCAAATAACCAAGCCTCTGGAAATATCGCAGTAAAACGCGTTTTTGCATAGTTAATCAGTAATGCCCCAACTATTGCACCATACAACGTGCCACGACCACCGACGGCTACCCAAACAACCACTTCAATGGAATTAATCGGTGAAAATTCCCCAGGATTAATAATGCCGACTTGAGGCACATATAATGCACCAGCAATAGCGGCTAACATACCGGAATACACAAACAGCCAGACTTTATAATTTTCTGTTTTATATCCCAAAAATCGCGCCCGCGGCTCTGCATCTCGAACACCCACAATAAGGCGCCCTAGTTTTGAATTCATAATCCACTGACTGAATACATATGCCAAACCCAAAATTACAGAGGTACAAATCAGCAACGCCACGCGAGTCGAATCTGCCTGCAAATTAAAACCTAATAAGTCCTTAAAATCTGTTAATCCGTTGTTGCCGCCAAAACCCATTTCATTGCGAAAGAACGCTAACATCAACGCATAGGTTAATGCTTGGGTCATGATAGAAAAGTACACCCCCGTCACTCGCGAACGAAATGCCAACCAACCAAAGACAAACGCTAATACACCAGGCACCAATAACACCATCACCATAGCGAACCAAAACTGATCAAAACCCTGCCAAAACCAAGGTATCTCCGTCCAGTTAAGGAATACCATAAAGTCCGGCAAGTCAGGATTAGCATACACACCACGGTCACCTATTTGACGCATTAGATACATGCCCATGGCATAACCACCTAACGCAAAAAAAGCACCATGACCTAAACTTAAAATACCACAATACCCCCAGACTACATCCACCGCCAACGCTAATAATGCGAAGCTCAGATACTTACCTAGCAACGTAATAGTGTAGGTACTGACATGAAAAATCGAATTTTCAGGTACATATAAATTACATAACGACGCGTAAAGTGTCACACCAAAGAGCAGCGATAAAAACAACGGCGCTTTATCACGCAATTCATGCAGGGCCGAGAAACGTTGTGTCAACGTTTTAGGAGCTAAATTAACATCCGGTTGAGCAAGAAAAGTCATTCAGCCGCCCTCCCTTTTTGAGGAAATAATCCACGAGGTCGCTTTTGAATAAAGAGAATAATAAACACCAATACAATTATGTTTGCCAATACCGCTCCGGTGACCGGTTCTAAGAATTTATTGGTAATACCCAAGGTAAAACCTGCCACCAAGGTACCCCATAAGTTACCGACGCCTCCAAACACCACAACCATAAAGGAATCGATAATATAGGACTGGCCTAAATTTGGGCCCACGTTAGTTAACTGACTTAATGCCACACCAGCGATACCTGCAATACCAGATCCTAACCCAAAGGTCATTGCATCAACCCACTCTGTGCGAATGCCAATGGCTTTTGCCATATTACGATTTTGAGAAACCGCACGAACATTAAGCCCTAAGGACGTTCTTTTCAGAATCAACTGCAAAGCAAAAAACACCAACAAGGCAAAAACTAAGATATACAGTCGGTTATAGGTAATCGAAAAAATCGCATTAAACTCCAGAGATCCACTCATCCATTGGGGTGTTTCAACTTGGCGATTTAAAGGAGAAAAAACCGAACGCACCATTTGCTGCAATATCAGACTAATTCCAAAGGTTGCCAACAGCGTTTCCAGCGGCCGTCCATGTAAAAAACGAATCACGCCACGTTCAATCAAAACCCCTACCAAACCGGACACAATAAAGGCAGCAGGAACCGCCACAAGTAATGAGTATTCAATAGCATTGGGCATTAATAACTGAATGACATAGGTAGTGTAAGCACCGATCATTATCAACTCACCATGAGCCATATTAATCACACCCATAACCCCAAAGGTTATCGCCAAACCTGTAGCCGCCAATAACAACACCGACCCGAGGCTTAATCCAAAAAACAATTTTTCCAAAAAACCATAAAATCTAATTTTGCCTTCAATCTTCTTCGCAACAACAGCGGCCTTACTGCGCAACGCCGCATCAGATTCGACAAAATTACCGTCATCGTCTTTTTTTAACAATGCGTCAACACTACTTTTAACAATCGGCTCTAAACTATTAGACAATCCATCCAACGCAAGTAAACGTTTATCCACATTAGGACTATTCAACACATCATTCAACGCTAGAGCCGTATCAATCAGAACCAATAAATCTTGATCTTTCTCGCCGGTCTTCGCTTTTGATAACAGCACAACATTGTCATCATTAATCGCGTTCAACATGTTTTTTATCGCAGCTTCACGGGTATCTCGATCATTGCTAAACAGCGTCAATCGAGAAATAACCGATCGCAACTGCGTACGAAGTCTATTATTAACACGAACCTTCTTTATAGTTTTTTTCTTTACATTACCAAGCGGCTCGGCCGTAACAACATCAACGATGTTATAACCACCACTTTCCATCTTTTTGGCACGCATTAATCGCACATCAATTTTTCTATAATACAACTCTCCAGCAAGAAGCGCACTAAACAATGGCAGCATTTTCTCCCCACCTTGCGCTTCGAGTTGCTCAACAATAATCGGAACCTGTTTTAATTTTGCGGTTGCCAGTTGATTCATTAGCCCGTCTAACGATGATTCATTAGCCGCTAAAAGGGGTGAGCTTATCAATAACAGCATCACCTTAAATAGGGTTAAATTTAAACGCCTCACAACACAATTTTCAGGCCTCTCAACTAACAACCAATTACTCTGGGTGCCTTGGGGAATCACCCATAACAATCAGACATTGTTAGTAGTTTTGACCAGCACATTGCTTGGTTTTTGTATTGTAATTACCACACGTCATTGGAGCCTTCCAATTAGCGATAATATCCTTAGAAGAAGGCAAGAAGTTTGACCACGCATCACCTGCTAATAGACCATCAGTTTCCCAAACCACTTCTAATTGCCCATCGGCTTGGATCTCGCCAATTAACACAGGCTTAGATAGATGGTGATTAGCATTCATCACAGCAACCCCACCCGTTAGATTAGGCGTAGATACACCAATCATCGCTTGCTCAACCTTGTTCACATCCGTAGTACCGGCTTTTTCTACCGCTTTAATCCACATATTAAAGCCGATATAGGTCGCCTCCATTGGGTCGTTAGTTACCCGTTTATCATCCTTAATAAAGGTTTTCCATTGTTTAATAAATGCTTCGTTGGCATCGTTTTCGACACTTTGAAAGTAATTCCACGCCGCCAAGTGACCCACCAAAGGTTTAGTATCTATTCCAGACAACTCTTCCTCACCGACGGAAAATGCAACGACCGGTATATTCTCAGAAGAAACCCCTTGGTTACCTAACTCTTTGTAGAAAGGAACATTTGCATCGCCGTTGATTGTTGATACCACCGCGGTTTTCTTTCCAGCATTACCAAACTTCTTAATGTTAGAAACAATACCCTGCCAATCAGAGTGGCCAAACGGTGTGTAGCTGATCATAATATCTTTTTCAGCAACACCTTTAGAGCGCAAATAAGCTTCTAGTATTTTGTTAGTCGTACGTGGGTAAACATAATCCGTTCCTGCCAATACCCAACGTTTTACATCCATCTCATCCATCAAGTAATCAACCGCTGGTATCGCTTGCTGATTAGGTGCTGCCCCGGTGTAAAATACATTCTTCGATGATTCTTCACCTTCATACTGTACGGGATAAAACAACAAACCGTTAAGTTCTTCTATAACCGGCAACACAGATTTTCGTGACACCGATGTCCAGCAACCAAAAATAACATCCACTTTTTCCTGGCTTAATAGCTCACGAGTCTTCTCCGCAAACAACGGCCAATTTGATGCAGGATCAACAACAACAGGCTCCAATTTTTTACCTAACAGTCCGCCTTTTTTGTTTTGCTCCTCAATCATCATCAACACAGTGTCTTTTAGCGTTGTTTCACTTATCGCCATGGTTCCTGACAGTGAATGCAATACACCTACTTTAATCGTATCCGCTGCATACAACGACATGCTAAGTAAGCAGGCCCCTGCGGTTAGTGCTAATTTTGACGCAATTTTTTTCATTTTCATAATCTATAACCTCTCATATTATTGGGTACGTTTTACAGCTGAATCTGAACACCAAAAGAAAAACGCTTTGTATCAGCGCCCTTATAACCACTGATATTGGCGTCGCCCGTCCCATAGTTAAAATTCAACCGCGCATTGTGACCAGAGATAATGTAATTCACACCCAACTCTTTAAGGTCACTATCCTCGCCATCATCCGGTTTGTTATTTACTAACCGAACATAAGGTTGAAATTTACCTGGGCCAACGGCTTTAGGAATAAGGAATGCACCAGAAACAAACGTGGATTTACCATCAAACAAACAAAAACAAGGATTCGTGTCTGTATCAACATCAGCAGGTTCAGTGCCACCGGTATAATCAGCATCAAACGCTTTGTATTCGGCCTCAAACGTTAAGACACTGCCTCCGCCCAGTACCGTTTCTGATAACAGATCCACCGCATAACCACTAAAATCACCCGACGTCGTTGCCGTTCCAGTTCCATCATCTTGGCTTTGGTATGAAAGGCCCAACGTTAAGATATTACCCAGCCCACCATGGTAAGTACTACTAGTGTAATAACCTGGGTTATCTTCCATATTGAGGAAGTTGTATGCAACACGGGTAGCCAATAACATTTTGTCATCAACATTAGATCCACCTTCCAGGCCATCAAAGACACCAACCGCATATTGGAATTTGTTCACGGTTCCCCATACGGTCACACCATCATCACGACCTAAACGACCCGCCTCTCCCCCTTGATCTGATGGATATAAAGGCTGAGTGTATTGATTCCACGTCAACGCGTAATAAGGACCGTTCATTTCAATGCGATCCGCTGGCGTTAACATTTTCCCCATCCAAATATTAAAAGCGGGACTTAACTCAAGCTGCACAAAGGCGTCCAGTACGGCAATGGAGTCATCGATTTCTTCGGTATTTAACGTAAATTTAATATTTTCATGAACCTGACCATTAAGGTACAAGCGCACACTTTCGACATCAAAGTCATTTCCACGTTTGTCACCGCTGGGTGCGCCATCCTCAACGGAGGTGAACGACGTACGTATACCCGCCCCAATACTGATCCAGTGTGTGTCATCAATTGACAGTTTTTTACCTGCAACGGCGGGTAACGAAGTCCCCATAAAGCACGCAAGCCCTAGGCTTATCGCACTCTTTGTTAGGTTTCCCGATATTTTTGTTGGTCTTAACATTTGCTACATCCTCACTCGAGTTTGTGAATTAACGCTTTTCCCCGGCAAGGATTATTAAAAATCTATGGATGTTCGACTATTCGCACATTGACTCAGCCAACTACGTCATTTGACGTAGTTGGCCTCTACACACCGGAATAGCACTGTTACAATGGGCCGAATCCCATTGAGAGAAAAACAACATACCCAATGCGAGCAACACAACAGATTTTTCGCGTTCGACGCCAATATAACCAGTGGGTAGCCAACCAAACACTGGAAGACTACGCGCTGCGCTTTACCGCAAAAAAAGCCCGTCGATGGAGCGCAGAGCTAGTAGCCATGACGGCTCTAGGGGCAACGGCATTTCTTGCATTAGAAGCAATTGGAGGTGCAATCACCTTACATTACGGCTTTATCAATGCAGTGGTTGCCATGTTTACCGTGGGCATTGTTATCTTTGTTACCGGCTTTCCGATCAGTTATTATGCAGCACGATACGGTGTTGATATTGACTTACTAACCCGAGGGGCCGGTTTTGGTTACCTCGGCTCAACCATTACCTCTCTCATCTACGCTTCCTTTACCTTTATATTCTTTGCCATCGAGGCGGCAATCCTCGCCATGGCTCTAAAAGCCCTTTTCGGCATTCCAATGTCGATTGGCTACGTTATCTGCGCCATCGCGGTCATCCCCATCGTTACCCATGGCATTACCTTCATCAGCAAGTTTCAGGTCGGAACCCAACCACTGTGGTTAGCACTTCAATGCCTTGCTTTATTTGCTGTAGCGTATTTTGAAGCAGACAACCTTAGTCACTGGATGAGCTATCCTGGCCTTGACTACCACGGCCCAGAAAGCACCACAAACAGCGAAGTAGAACACACCGACAACGGCTTTGACCTTCTTCGCTTTGGTGCTGCGGCATCGATATTATTTGCCATGACCGCTCAAATCGGTGAGCAGGTTGATTACTTACGATTCCTCCCCCCAAAAGAAGAGACACCACCGCTACGCTGGTGGACTGCGTTAATTGTTGCTGGACCAGGGTGGATTTTTATTGGCATTATAAAAATGCTGGTAGGCTCCTTTCTTGCCTACCTTGCATTTAGTCGTGGTGCTTCAATAGAAGTCGCAACAGACCCGACTCAAATGTACCAAGCGGTATTTACTTACGTTACCCACTCTCCCACAGCATCACTCATTCTTGCAGGCATTATGGTGATCATCTCGCAGATGAAAATCAACGTCACCAATGCCTACGCAGGCTCCATTGCTTGGTCTAACTTTTTTTCTCGATTAACACACAATCACCCTGGGCGCGTTGT
>MAAC01018442.1_pt1 | contig 40366 bp, 40 predicted proteins | sample 1115981 | NCBI WGS metagenome assembly MAAC01 (sample SAMN04961126, study PRJNA320927) | seawater metagenome | isolation source: sample BD02T64 sea water enriched with oil for 64 days | place: USA:Gulf of Mexico | collected 2013-07-27 | reverse complement strand
CATCACGGTAGAGAGCACCAGATGCGGTGGGATCGACACAAACATATGCACGTGGTCAGTTGATAGGACGCCCTTGATGATCTGCACGCCCATCTCAGCGCAGGTCTGGCGGATGATTTTGCGCAACCTTTCTCGCATTTCACCACGGAGCACTTTGTAGCGGTATTTGGTTATCCAAACGACGTGAAACCGATGGTAGAATTTGGTATGGTTACCGGTACAATAGGTCATTTGATCAATGAAAAAGCTCCAGTTCAGGTGTGCCAAGAGCCAATATTTCGTTTCGCCTATTCCAAATAGGGCATGAAGGAAGACCTCTGGTGGTACCTGCTAGAACACCGCCGTAAGCGTCGGCCACGCAAAAGTAGGTTAGCAAAGAAACCCAAGATCAACCCTGATCTTGGCATCGCAAATCGTCCTGAAATCATAGATGATCGCATCCAGTTCGGACTTTGGAAGAGCAATTTAGTGCTGTTCCGCCAGAAGTTTGGCAAGGTTAACGTGACATCGTTGGTCTAGCGCGTCAGTCGCTTTACGGTACTGCTGGTGAACGAGAACAAAACAACGTTCTTTGTCATGGGAAAACTTGCGAAGATCATACGCACCCTGCCCCTCACGGGCAGACCACCCGCTGCAGTCAATTAGCTGAGAAATGAAACAACCCAACGCGACCAACAAGTGCATAAAGTAGTTTAAGTCAGCCCAGATCCTGTCCAACAAATGGGGAGTAGCTCACTTCCGCATTTCAGGGGAGGAGCTATGGATCGAGGCTCCATTCTGGCGGTTGGATGGGATATGACGACCAGTTACTTTTCATCCGGTCCCAATTCGTGGCCGTCACATAAACGGCGCCACGATGGAAAATGGCGTCATTTTCCGTTACGATTACCAGTTCTTCGCCTGAAATCGCATCCTGAATGACTGTGCCGTTTTTTACAATGTTGACTTCTGTGGTACTAAATGGGGTCATTTTGTCATCGACCTTATTGGAAACGGGTCATTTTTCTAAGCGATGACTGGTGCCATTGGGGCGGCGGCGAGGCTCACATGAGTGGCCATGTCAAAATCGGTTCCCACATTCTGCAGGTATAGCACCGCCACACCATCCGCCTGGATTTCGACATCGATTGCACCACCAGAAACTGCCGTAGAACTCATTGTCAGCTCAGGTTCAGAACCGGTTTCATCATAGCGATAGACGATCATGTCTTCGCTGGTATCGAAATCGGTAACAGTTGCGGCATATCCGCTCGTCGACCAGTCACCAGCGACAAATTCATCTGCACCGTCACCGCCGGTGAGAACGTCAAACGCTCCGCCGATCAACGTATCCTCACCCTCTCCACCGTCGAGCTCGTCACCGATATAGTCGTCGACGATTGCGCTATGTTCATCGCCTAGACTGGTGGTCGATTGGTCGGAATTGAAATTATCAAGCCACTCCTCCAAGAGATCGTCATCAATATCGAGTGACGCGCCGTTCAGCAGGTCAATACCGCTACCGCCATTGAGAGTGTCAGCGCCATTTCCGCCGTGCAGCCCATCATTACCCGATCCACCACTCAAAATGTCGTCGTTTGACTCACCTTGCAAGAAATCATTCCCGGCTCCTCCCATCAGCAGGTCATTGCCGTACCCGCCTTGAAGCACGTCCAGACCGGCTCCCCCGTCCAGACTGTCGTTGCCGTCCTCTCCATCCAAACCATCGCTGCCAGCCCCCCCGGTTAGGGTATCATCCCCACCACCACCATACAGGGTGTCGTTTCCTTCGCCTCCGTCAACGTAGTCGTTTTCAAAGAGGCCAAAAAAGGAATCATCGATTTCGGATCCGCTTTCGTTGGGTTCGCCTTCAGTTTCAGTGTCTTCGACGATCTCGTCATCATCCGACATAGATACCATCGCGCCAATGGCGAACGTCATTCCTATTGCAGCAAGTAGAAGCATTGGAGAACCTCTCACATTAAGTCAAAGTTGACCTAATTCTGCCTTGTGCGTTCAATTGATCAATGCCTTCGTTCACCTAAGTTGGCCACTTTTGTTCGCGAACTTCTAACAATATGAAGATTGTTCCAGCATTGGTTCTCAGATAGCAAAAGTGGCTTCCAAAGGCGCATTGCGCACGTGGAAAACAATACGGCCAGCTAGTCCCAAACCGTTGTGAACTATTCCCCAATCGTTGAACAGGATTTGGCGTGACTTAAGCCATTTTCTCCAACTGCTGATCGGGTTGCCGGCCGCTATCCACTGGCTGGATGGGTCAGAATGCAGATAACGGCCTTCCCAATACGTGATAGTTCCAATAGATGTGGACTCATTACTTCGATAGGTGGAATAATGGACCGGATTCTTCAGATGGAAGTCTTTGCTGCTATCAATGACGGTGGTAGTTTCGTTCAGGCAGCACATCGCCTCAGAATGTCACCGCCAGCAGTAACCCGCTCGATGAACGCGCTTGAAGATCGGCTGGGCGTGCAGCTTTTAACCCGATCCACGCGGCAACTCTCTCTGACCGATGCTGGCGTCAGATTTCTGGAATCTGCCCGCCGACTGTTGTCAGAAATTGAAGACGCCGAAAAACAAGCGGTTGGCGAGATTGGGCTTGCGCAAGGCCATTTGACAATCTCCGCATCAGTGACGTTTAGCCGATTGATCGCCGCACCAGTCACGCGAGCGTTTGTCGCGGCGCATCCGAAGATTTCTGTGTCTCTGATCGGTCTGGACCGCGTGGCAAACCTCGTGGAGGAAGGAATTGATATTGCGATCAGAATTGGAAACCTTCCTGATTCAAACTTGATTGCCAAGTGTATCGGAAGCGTTCGCCAAATGCTTGTTGCCAGTCCCGACTATCTGCAGCACCGGGGCCTACTCGCTGAACCTGCCGATTTGAAACGGCACTCCATCATCGGATTTACCGGCACCATGAACAGTCACAACTGGCACTACAAGTCTGAAAAGGCACGAGGACATGTGGTACTGCACCCACGGTTCGAAGTGAACGATGCTTCAATAGCACTTGCTGCGGCAGTGGCAGGTGAAGGCTTAACGATGGCGCTATCCTACATGGTAGCAGATCACGTGCGCGCAGGTGAACTGGTGCCGGTGCTACTGGATTATCTACCACCATCGGAGCCAGTTCATATTGTTTACCCACGAAGCAAGCTTGTCGCACCCAAAGTGCAAGCATACCTCGATTTTTCAGCCGATCGGCTAGGAGTAGCTATTGGCGAAACTGAGCTGGCGATGACTTAAAGACGTGGAAGTTCGTTTGCCGTAAGTTGCTCTACGATCCACGGATGGCGCTGTCTGTGGGGCCGGTCATCGGTGTATAGCGAAGCATTTCCTTCATTGCATGACGGCAGTGCGGGGCGGTTTCAACGGGTCCAGGCGGTTGGCTCTTCCGATAAAAGTGGGCTCTTAATGCTCGAAGTTCTCACCACGACAGAATTCGAGAACCACATGGCGCTTCAATCGGTTCACCCCATCTTCATCCCGGTTGAAATGCTTGGAGAGCCGGGCCCACACAATGATCTCGCGCCCGAACCAGAAGGAGGGCTGAGGCCGGGAGATAAAATGGTTCAAATAGCGCCTCTCCATTTCACCGAAGAGCAAAGCAAAACGAATGAAGAAAGCCACCAAGGACTGTTTCGGCACAGCTACGAAGTGATAACTGCGGCCCAAGTCACTCCGTCACACCACGAAAATGCCCTCGCACATTAGATTGAGATCTAATTTCAGTCACGAGAAACATCCTGGGACTGGTCTTGTCCCGATATAGTTCCGGTCTCTTTCGAGCGATATTCGCAATGAAGGAGACAAGATATGGCACAGAGATAAAGCCGCGAGTTTCGACGTGATGCAGTTCGCCTAGCGGCGACCGCCGCGCTGACCACTGACCAAAGCATGTACCTGAAGGACCTCAGCCGAAAGCCACGGCAGAAAGCTCAACGGACAGAAATCGAACCCGCGGCACCGCTTTGGCGGAGCAATTTTTCTGAGAAAAATCACTTGGGTCACACAGTCCCGTTTCCGAAATCCTTACCCTAGCGATGAGACCTTTCGATATCTCTTCGCGCTCCAACAGCGTCAACGCCAGCCTGTGCAGAAAAGCGGCACCACTTCAATCAGGATCATCTACCGTTCAACGCGTCCAGAATATTATCCATCAACTCGATCTTTTCTTCATTTGTCATAGTGCGCTGCCCGGCTGGCTTGCTCTCAGCAATCTCCTCAAACAACTCAACGCGCTCTTCATCGGACAGTTTACCATAGTGCGTCTCAGTAATTTTTTCACTCTCATGCCCCATGTTCTCTGACCATGCTTTACGTTGCGGCTGCGTCAATGGACGGCGGTCCCGCTCCGCAGCTAGCGTATCTTTGACGGAGTGCGGATTATATTTGACGACAGAATTCCGACACGCTGACGCAAAGGCTTTTGTAACAGCGTCTTTGGACGTCATTGGCTCTACTGGATCCCTCTCAAGTAGTTTGAGGTCCTTTCTGGACTTGAGCGACGGAAAACTTGGGAAAAGCGCGTCTTGACCTCTAAGCCCGGCTTTGGTTATGATCTCCACCCAGTCATTCACCGCCTCAATGAAGCTCTCGGAGATCGGAAACCAATTGATCCTCAAACTCTTGCCGTTCTTAGTTCTCGAAGCCGTCGCATCCTGTATGATCTGCCTGTTTTCTGTATCAAAATGACACACACGCAACGACGTGATTGTGTCAGCCCGTAGCGCGCCTAGGAAAGCAATCGCAAACATCGCCCGCGCTCGCTTGTCAGCAGTCGTCACACAGGCCATGCCCGTCAAAAATCCACCGGCCTCTTCAATCGACAGATAAGCCTTGTCGGTTTTTGGCATTGCCTTGGCATAGATCGCCTTGGGCATCTTCATGTAACCTGGCAGGTCCTTCGGCAGTCGCTTGTATCCATCCTGCACAATCAACCACTCCAGAAACGCCATGATGTGCGACGCTTGATGCGATACTGTTGATCTGGATTTTTGCCCGTCACCGCGCGCCGCAAGAGCGTCCTTGAGCGCACTCCGGACCACGTCGACATCCCGGATCGTGAGATGATCGAAGGACTTGCCTGCCAGCACATCCTCCATGAATCGAATGGCCGCGAGATGCTGATCGATCGTCTGCTCGGCGAGATAGCCTGCGTGGAACTGCCAGTTGAAAAGGATGCGGTCATTTGCACCGCCCCAGTCATGGCCATCCTTTTCTTCGGAACTCCAAATACCACCGAGGTCCGTCCTCTTTCCTTCGCGTAGCGAGTCCACGGTGGTATTTGGATCATGCAACTGCTCAAAAACCTCTAAATCAGCTTGAGAAATGAACTTTCTGACATGACATCCACACTCCGAACAGCGTGCCATTCCCATCAGAGCGCCATTCTTAGTGCGCAGTTCCTCCAGTGAAGAGACGTCCGGAAACACCGCAGATTTACAACCCGTGCATTTGAATTCCCCAGGTCTGAGCTTGGTCTTCGCCCGTTCTTGTCGCGCCCTATGGAAATCCATGACACACCCGCCCCGGAACAGATATGGTCGCTTGTCATCAGATGGCCGCAGGCCCGTTTTCACCCAGTTGGAGATAGTGTTTGCAGACACTGAGTAGACCTGCTGCAGATCCTGCCCTGAATAGACGCGGTTCTTTTTGAGCTTTTTTCCAGTATATGACCGGCTCATTGCGCACCACTAATCTCGCAGCACCCAGTGCCTTCGCGACAAAGGGATGCCTTCAGGTAGGGCATCAGCCTACTCGCCCCTGCTCGGATCTACCCGGTTTGACTCAACCCAGTCGTTTAAGTCCGAACCGCGATAGATCACTTTACGCCCCAGTTTGTAGTAGGTGGGGCCACGGCTTTTGTGCCGCCATTGGCCAAGCTTTTCGCGGTCCCCAAGGATGTCGAGCTCTGGATCCCCCAAGAGGTAGTTACGATTGTTTTCAAAGAGGTTGGGCACGGTTCGCGCTCCTTTCGTTGCGTTGATTTGCAACGAATGAATTGCGCCAATCGATATAGGAAAATAGTATCCGATCTCAAAATCGGATAGGTTAAACTGCTGATATATAACAAAAAGAAATTTGATCGTCCGAAGAGACATATGGTTTTGATGTCTTCTTGGGGCAATTTTGGCTTAGACCTCGGCGGATTCGTTCCGCCACCTGCAGCACATTCAATCCCTGATTTGGATTCTCTTCGCAGTAATCAATGGCCATGCCCAAATGAACGACGCCACGGTATGTAACCCAAGTTTTGCTCACAACATCTTTGTCCCGAGCCCCGTGAATACCCTCATCTCTGGCTATTTTTCTTACACGCTCTAAAATTCCACCAGCAACATAAAGCCCTGTGAAGTCCTGCTCCTGAATAGAATGCCAAATCAATTTTCCAACATACTCTGCGACATTGAGTTTGCGTTCGTTTTTCCCGTCGTAGCGCTTTGAAATCTCAGAGTACTCATGTGCCGCTTCATATCTTTCAACCGAGGTTTCTGCCACCCAGCGTACAAACTTGTCATTTTTTGCTTTTCCCTTCGTTTTACCTGCTCCAAAAGGGAAGTTGCTCAGGCCTAGAGACACCACTTCATGCCGCATGACATCAATCGCACGCATCCTTGCTTCATGAGTGTCTTCGCTGAGCGCCACTCGGAAAAGCCCCAGGCAGCAAAGTTCCGGTTCATTGATGTGGATCTTTTTCATACAGATCACCCTAATTGCGCCGAGATGTGACGAACTGCGACCACATGCACATTAGCTCGCGGCGCTTCTCCAAGAGGTCAGAGCGCGCATAGGCCCGCTCGACATCGGATCCGACGGTGTGGGCCAGGCTTTTCTCGGCCACTTCGCGGGGGGCGTTGGCCTCCTCTGCAGCCCAATCGCGGAACGTGGAGCGGAACCCATGCACAGTAACGCCTTCCACATTCATGCGGCGCAGCAACATTAGCATCGACATGTTCGACATCGGATGATGGCGCTTCTGGCCCTCGAAAACGTACTTGGAACCCATTGCCTCCAGCGGTTCAATAATGGCCAGCATCTCATCGGTCAGCGGAACGCGGTGCTCTTCGCCGGATTTCATGCGCTCCGCTGGACAGGTCCATAGCCGAATTTCTAGATCCAGCTCCTCCCAGCGCAAGCCAAGCGCTTCGCCCGTCCTTGCCCCGGTCAGGCAAGTAAACATCAAAGCTTTTGCCGACATCGACTTTTTGGCTTTGAGATCCGCGTAGAAAGCAGGCACATCCTGCCAACGCATTGCCATATGATGCCTGGGTTTGGCTTTCACCTTGGGCAGCACTTGGGCATCCTTAATTGCCGTCACCGGGTTCTCCCTGGATCGGAAGCCTTTCGATTTGGCCACATCCAGCACGATCTTGATGCGTTGAGACAATCGTCGGGCCGTTTCGTGTTTTTGCGTCCAAATCGGCGCAAGACACATCATCACTTCTGGCTGATCAATTCTGTCAATGGGCATTCGGCCAATCTTGGGAAAGGCATAGTCGCGAAGCGTATTGATCCATTGCGCGCCGTGTTTGGCGTTCTTCCACGTTGGCATGCGATCAATATGGACCTGCTGCGCCACCTCCTCAAATGTCGGCATCTCTTGACGGACATTGAAACGCGGGTTCAGCCCCTGCTTGGCCATGCGCCGATACTCAAGTGCGCGCTCTCGTGCTTGGTTCAGCGTGACGATGTCGGCACCGCCCAAACCAAAGTCTGCCCTCAACGGAGCGCCTTTCTTGTTCTTCTGACCTTTGACAACCACCCGCACGATCCACCGCCGCGCGCCTGATGGGTCAACCACCAGACAAAGGCCGTTGCCATCGCCATGCCGCCCAGCGCTGAGATTCTCAACCAGTTTTTTAGTCAGTTTGCCTGAAAGAGTCATACCTAAAATACCACATTCTATACCACTCAAGGAACGAATATAGAGCCCGCCGAAAGAAACTCAACACAAACCAAAAACTCGACTAAGGATAAGAATATAAATGGAAAAGGTCGCTCAAAGCGGCCCATTCAAACCAAACAAAATTGTAAGGTGGCGGACAGACAGGGATTCGAACCCTGGAGACGGTCTCCCGCCTACACACTTTCCAGGCGTGCGCCTTCGACCACTCGGCCACCTGTCCATTGCGCGGTATTTGACCGATACGCGCATGGAATGCAAGAGAGAACCTGGAGAAAAGATCTCTCAGCACTCGATTATTTTAATCGTCTAAATGCAGATACACCCGACGGTTCAACTTGCCCTTCTTTTCCACTTTGCCAATGCGAATTTTGCCGATTTCTCCGGTGCGTTTCACATGGGTGCCACCACAGGGTTGCAGGTCAACCTGAGCGTCTCCAGAGCCAATGCGCACGAGGCGCACCCTGCCCGCCCCACGCGGTGGAGAAACCGACATGGTTTTGACCAGCTGTGGATTAGCGTCCAGTTCGGCCTCGGTGATCCACTCTTCGGTAACCGGAAGATCGAGGTCGATCAGCGCCTGCAATTGGGCCTGCAGTGCTACCATGTCTGCCGGAGCCTCGGGCATATTGAAATCCAACCGCCCCTTTTCAGCACCGATGGATCCGCCGCTGACCGGTAGCGGAACAACGACCGACAACAAATGCAGCGCTGTGTGAACCCGCATATAGCCATATCGACGTGCCCAATCGAGCTCTTGGGTGACTTCGACCCCGACAGATGGCAAGGATTGGTCTTCGGCGGGCATTAGCACAATGGCCCCTTCGTCGCCTTTGATCGCGGTTGAAATGACGCAAGTCCCGGTGTCCCAACTCAGCGAGCCGCCGTCGCCTGGCTGTCCCCCTCCGGTGGCGTAGAACAGGGAGGCGTCAAGCACCACGCCACCTTGCCCTGTATGGGCCAGAACCTTGCAACTGCTCGTGCGCAGATAGGCATCATCCTGGTACATAAGCTTAGTGGTCATTGTCGCTCTCCGGGTCATCCAGATCGCTGGCGTCTGGTTTATCAAATCTTTGAGTTGGTGCGGATTGTTGCGCAGCAGTCTTGCCGGTGCTCAGAGCCTCGGGGTTGCGGATCCAGATGTCGCGCTGTGCAAATGGAATTTCGATGTCTTCTTCGGTAAAGCGACGAGATATTTCGAAATTCATATCTGAACGCACCGATAGCACCCAGTTCACATCGCGCAGGATGGCGCGGATTTCAAAATCCAAACTGTCGGCGCCAAATCCCTGAAACACCACGCTGGGGGATGGGTTCAACAGCACCATTGGGTGCGCCTTGGCGATCTCTAGCAGGATGGCCTGAATGCGCCGTGGATCATTGCCGTAAGCCACACCAACCGGGACGATAACCCGTCCCGTGGTGTTGCCACGGGTGTAATTGGTGACGGTGCCGGTAATCAGGTCCGAGTTTGGCACAATCACATCGGTGCGATCAAAGGTCTCTATCCGGGTGGACCGCACCGAGATATCACGCACGTAACCCATCATGCCGCCCACTTCGATCCAGTCGCCTTTTGAGATCGGCCGTTCAACCAGCAGGATGATGCCTGAGACAAAGTTCGACACTATGGTCTGCAGGCCAAAACCAATGCCTACAGACAATGCGCCTGCAACAATAGCCAGCGACGACAGGTCCAACCCGGCCCAGGAAATAGCCACCACGGCAGCCAGAAAAATGCCCAAATAACCGACACCCGAGACAATGGCGTTCTGCCCCCCCGGGTCCAGACTGGTCTTAGGCAACAGTGAGGTGCGCAGGCTGCTTTGCAACAACCGAGTTGCCGCATAACCTGCGGCAAAGACCAAGGCAAACAACAGAAACGAGCTGGGAGAAATTCTGGTGTCGCCAAGTTGAAAGCCGTCCAGAAACCTAGACCACAACTCGGTCAAGTCGGCGGTCCTCGCGCCCCAGATCAGCGCCAGCAGTGGCAGCGACACCAACGCTAGGACAAAGCCGACCAATACTGAAAACAGTGAGTCCTGCGCCGCCTCGGGATTACCGGTGATCAGCGCGTAAATGCCGCCGATGAACCGCTGCATGATCAGGATAGCTGACATTACAAACAGAGTTATGGCCACTGGATAGATAATCGCTTCGGCGGCCTGGATGTAGCCTAATGCGGCCAGTGCCGGGGCGAGTACCCCAAGCATATAAGCACCACGCCGCACGCCGCGAACCAGTTTATTGGCGCCAACTGTAACGCCGGTTTCGCCGCTTTGGGCCGCTTCCTGAGCACGTTTCAGGCCGATGCGTTGTAACCTGACCAGCAGCAATGCTGTGATCAAGATAATTGGAAACGCCACCACCGAACGGGTGATGTCAGAGAGATATTCCACCTGTTCAATCAGGCCAACCAGGTCGCGCAAAACCAGCATAACGGCGACTAGTTCGATCAGCAGACGTAATTCCGCCCGACGTGCCTGTTGCACCGGCACCAATACATCTTGGTTGGGCGATGCAAACAATTGCTGCCCCAGCCAATTAAACGCCAGCAAAATGGCCGCCCATCCCGGAACCGAGTCTAATAGCAACGAGCCGCGCACGCCCAGAATCCCGGCAACCGAAATCGCCTGCACCAGTAAGGTCACCCCCAGAAATGGCAATATCGCCTGTACCAGCGAAACCACGAAGCTCCACACGCCAGTGTCCCGGATACCAAATTTGCGCAAGTAGTCGCCAACACGTCTGGCCCAAATCCAGCCACGCAGCACCAGCATTCCACCTGCAACAATCAGGCCCAGGATGAGCGGCAGGTTGTTCTGCAGATTTTCCCGCGTGGTGTCGCTTTGCACCTGCAACAGGGTCTCGTTCCACAATGCAGTGGCTGCCCCTGATATCTCGCGCATCGCCTCGGGCCAATGCTCGGGGTTCAACGGAGACGGTCCTCGCTTCATCCAAGCCTTGGTTTGACGCTTGCGAATGATACGATCGATTTCGGTAATCAAACCGTTCGCACGATTGTGGGCCTCTTCCGAGACAACCCTCGGTACCCGCAACGCATTCAACTGGTCGTTCAGCGACGCCCGTAGGGCCGCAAGATCATTGTCTTCGATTTCACCGTCTTGTGGCGCAGGGCCAAGCGCACTGAGTTGCGAGTTAAGCGTCAGAATGCGGTCCGCGTTGTCATCGCGTGCATTGGCAAACACTTCCCGGTAGCCAGCAATCTCGTGACGCAGCACCTCTAGCGAGGTCGAGGACGCACGATCGGCATCAATGACCAGCTCTGCCCGCTCTGCGGTCTTGAGCCAGCCCTGATAGTAATCCCGCTCGGTTGCGGACAACTGCGCCTCAGCTCCTCCGGTCACCAATACTGCAATACAAAGTGCTGCAAGAAAGAACCGGAGGAGCTGTATCATTTGGTTCATACTTCTTCGAACACGCCCGGGATTGACGCCGGGATATGGGTCATCCAATCCGGAACTGGCAGGCCTTTTTCACGCAGGAACTCTGGGTTGAACAGTTTTGACTGATAGCGGGTGCCATAATCGGCCAGAATGGTCACGATGGTGTGGCCCTTGCCCAGATCCTTGGCCATACGCACGGCACCAGCGATATTGATCCCCGAAGAACCGCCCAGTACCAGACCTTCGTCGTGCAGCAAATCAAAAATATAAGGCACGGCCTCACCGTCTGGCACCTGGTACGAATAGTCAGGCGTAAAGCCTTCCAGGTTCTTGGTAATCCGCACCTGGCCGATGCCCTCGGCAATCGAGCTGCCTTCCATCACCATCTCGCCGGTGGTGTAATAGGAAAACAGCCCTGCCCCCATCGGGTCAGCAAGGCCAATTTTCACGCCCTTGGGCTGCAGAACATCAGCCACACCTGCCAGAGTGCCGCCAGATCCAACGGCACAGACAAAGCCGTCGACATTGCCATCGGTCTGATCCCAGATCTCGGGGCCGGTGGTTTCCGCATGGGCCAGTCGGTTGGCGACGTTGTCAAACTGGTTGGCCCAGATCGCGCCATTGGGCTCTGTCTTGGCCAATTCCTTTGCTAGCCGCTCGGAATAGCGCACAAAGTTGTTGGGGTTGCGATAAGGCGCTGCGGGCACCTGCACCAGTTGGGCACCAGCCAGACGCAGCATGTCCTTTTTCTCTTCGGACTGGGTTTCCGGGATCACGATCACCGTCTTGAATCCCATCGAAGCGCCGACCAACGCCAGGCCAATGCCAGTGTTACCGGCCGTGCCCTCGACAATGGTGCCACCGGGTTTCAAATCCCCACGGGCGATAGCATCCTTGATGATATACAGTGCCGCACGGTCCTTGACCGATTGGCCTGGGTTCATGAACTCCGCCTTACCCAGAATTTCACAGCCGGTCTCGTCGCTAACGCGGTTCAAACGGATAAGTGGAGTGTGGCCGATGGCGTCGGCCAGATCACGTGCGATGCGCATGGTTTCCCTTTCGATCAATTCCCTCAGATGTAACCAAGGCTTGAGGTGATCTCAAGGACAGAAGGCTCCTGATTATTCTAGACGCAACCGCGCACGATGGCGCGCCAGCCAAAGCGCCGCCGTGACCAATGGCATGTCAAGGTAAGATTGCGCATCCACTTCGCCCATCAGCTCGTCGAAGCTGATGATTTTGCTACGAATATCCTCGCCTTCCGACGCCAATCCACCGCCTGTTTCCCGCGAGGTCAAATCGCAGGTTCCCACATAGATGTGAATGATCTCGCCCGATGAGCCACTGGACGGATAAGCTTGCGCCACTGGCTCTAAGGTTGTCAGCGACACTCCGGCCTCTTCCATCGCCTCACGATGGGCGGCTTGCTCGGGTGTCTCGCCTGGATCAATCATTCCTGCCACCGGCTCCCACATCCAGGGTCGCTGTTCACCGGCAACAAATGTGGCAGCACGAAACTGCTCAATCAACAGCACTTCATCGCGAATCGGATCATATGGAAGAACCACGGCAGCACGACCGACCAGAGCCACTCCGCGGTTCAGCACTGGGCTCATGGTACCGTCGTAACGGCGAAACTGCAGGTCCACTTCCTGCATCGAAAAGAAGTTGAGATGTGCGTGTTTGTGTTTGTGCACCACGACATCCTTGCTCAGATCGTGGTCCAGATCCCCTGGCCGTGCCTGTGCCGCCAGCCAGGCCGCCGCCCGCGTTCGCACCGAAGGGAAACATTTGGCAACCTCCGCCGCGCTCATCCGCCCTTGATAGGCCATCACTTCTTGCGCGGCACGCAGCGTCAAGGCCCCCCAGTTTGATATCCAATCCTGTAAATCCCATTCGCCACCGGTTTGCCACAACCCTGGCTCAGGGAAATAAACAGATACTTTGGCGTCTTGGCCGCCCGGCACTTGCACGACGACATCTTTCAGGTCGTAGTCAAACCCGCCTTCGTAATAGTTCAACGCGGCGATATCCTGCTCTGACAAACCGCGTACCAGCAAACCCTGCGCGACATGCCCAATCCGTTGCTCAATAGCCGGGAATATCTGAGCATCCACCGCAAACACGCCATGCCCGGCAAGCTCGGCATCCGACACGTCTAGTGTCGCACTTGCCCGACCCAGAACCAGTTCCAGCAGCGCAACATAGCGCAACGTACCGTAGAAAAATAGATCAACCAAATCTTGTAACCTTATTATTTTACGTTGAAATCAGCGCCAGTGGCGCGAAGCTTTTTCGGTCACCAGACCTGAAACCAGCGCGCCGACTAGCAAGGTCACAATCACCACTGGAACAAATATGACAATGGCATAATCTAGCCCGATGGTGAAAATCGCCGACAGGGCCTCGAACGGGCCATCATAACGATTGCGCATGGCTAAGCGAAACATCTCGTAGGTGCCTTGGATAAACAGCCCCCAAAACAACATAACGGCGACCCCACCAATTCCGTTATTGATTGCTGGAACAAAACCACGTCCGGCACGCTTGCCCATAACAACCCAACCGATAATCAGGCCAATCGCGATATTTATCACGGTAAAATAGCCAAAATCCGTGCCCTCTGGCATCAGCGGCATGATCTCGCCCGACAGGATAAAGGCAAGCAGTGCAAGGCACAGGGCGGCAGTCAATCGAGCTCCGGTGGGCATATAAACAAGATCCGTCTAGCGGTGAGAAATGGTAATCTGCGTTACGTCGCAGGTTCCTGTTTTAAAGGCTGCAGCGCAAGAGGTTAGATAAAAATTCCACATTTTGCGAAATCTCTCGTCAAATCCCATGCCAGTAATCTGGTCCCAGCGCCCATTGAACGTCTGATACCACCGCCGCAGAGTTTGTTCATAGCTTTCGCCAAACTCGATTGACTGCACCACGGCCAGCCCAGCCTGATTTATCTGTTGATGCAATACCAATGGAGAGGGTAACATGCCGCCGGGGAAGATGTATTTTTGAATAAACCCAATACCTTGACGATAGACATCCCAACGTCTGTCGGCAACTGTGATAATCTGCAACGTCGCCCTGCCACCTGGTTTCAACCGATCATGCAAGGCTTTGAAATACGCGGGCCAGTACTGCTCTCCCACAGCCTCAAACATCTCGATCGAGGCAATGCCATCAAACCGCCCGTCACAATCGCGGTAGTCCTGCATTCTAAGCTCGACCATTTCAGTTAACCCTGCGTTTTCAATCCGTTCCTGGGCGAAGTCGAGCTGCTCTTGGCTGATGGTCAACCCTGTCACCCGCAGCCCGCGTACCTTTGCGGCATATTCGGCAAAGCCACCCCAACCACAGCCGATCTCCAAGATGTGATCGCCGGGTTTAACCCCCATCTGGTTGATCAACGAGTCGTATTTGACATGTTGCGCCTGTTCCAGGCTTTCTTGTCCGGTGGCGAATAATGCACTGGAATAGGTCATCGTATCGTCCAGCCAGATCCTATAAAAGTCATTGCCAAGATCATAGTGGTAAGAGATGTTTTTGCGTGCCTGCTTGCGGTTGTTGCGATGCAGCCAGAACCGCAGTTTTTCATATCCGCGAACCAGCTTCATCCCCGGAAAATTGTCGTACAGCGTATCCGAACCCATATGCACCAAATCCATAAAGGCCTGCAGATCCGAACTGCTCCACCAATCCTCCAGATAGGCATCAGAAAACCCTAATTCACCTTCGCGGATCAATCGGGAAAAGACATCCCGGTGATGGATGTGCAAATCAGCCACTGGCCCCGGCAACCTGCCTTTGGCCAGAAATACCCGGCCATCCGGCAGGTGGATCTCCAGCTGACCTGCCTCGATTTTACGCACCTTATCAAAGACACGGGCAAAATATCGCGGCAGGTCTTTTTGGCCTTCGGTGGATGTGAATGTCATTCTCTTCCCCCTATAGATGTAGGGAAAAGTTAGAGTGGGATGGCAATTCTGGCAAGATTTCTGTGCTCTTGCACAAATCCCACCCCACAATCAGGCCCTACGTCAGAGCAGCTCATCAAGCGCTTGGATCAGCTTTTTCACTTCATTCTCAGCTGTGTAGTGCGTGAAGCTAAGGCGCAGAACCCCAACCGCGGGATCAATCCCCATAGCCTCCAGGGCACGCACAGCATAGAAATCACCGCCTCCTGCCATGATCCCTTTCTCAGCTAACTTTGCTGCGACAGGTTCGGCCGGCACGTTGAGTTGCAGGGCAACAGTAGGTGCACGCACCCTTGCATCATCGGGGCCAATCAGCCGCAGATCATTGCGATCCTTGAGCGCATCCAGCAGTGGCTGCAGCAGCTTCACCTCATGGTCTCGCATCAAATCATGCACAAAACCCGCCCTAGCTGCGGCATCCTCAGTCGGGCCACCATGGTGGTCGCACAATAGGTCGATATAGTCTGCCATCCCAGCACTGGCCGCCATTTGAGCGTGGTCAGGTCCGGCTGGTGTAAAGCGTTTATATCCAGAGTTTGCATTGAAATAGTGCGCCTGATTGGGCAGCAACTCGGACAACGCCTTGCGGACCACCATCACGCCCTGATGTGGGCCATAAGTTTTATACGCAGAGAACAGATAGATATCCGGCCCCAGCTCGCCGACATTGGGCAATCCGTGCGGCGCATAAGACACGCCATCGACACAGACAAAGGCACCAGCGGCATGGGCCATCGCGGTGATCTCGGTCACTGGGTTGATTTCACCTACCACGTTCGAGCAATGGGGAAAGCAAACAAGCCGCACCTTGTCGTCCAGCAGCTGTTCCAAATCCGCCGGATCCAAGTGCCCAGTCTGCGAATTTATCCGCCATTCGCGGATCTCAACCCCTTCGTCCGCCAACCGCCGCCAAGGCCCCGAGTTGGCCTCGTGGTCCTGATTGGTGACGATGATCGCCTCACCCTTCCCAACGAATTTGCGAAAGGCTTGCGCCAGAACATAGGTGTTCTGCGTGGTCGACGGCCCAAAGCTGAGCTCGTCTGCCTCGACCCCCATCATTGCAGCCAAACGATGCCGAGCCTCGTCCATCTCCTCGCCGCCCAATCGCGAGGCCTCGTAAGGCGCATAGGGCTGCACCTTGCGTTGCGTATAGAACCGGGTCAGCCGATCGATCACTGGCTTGCAGGTATATGACCCGCCTGCGTTCTCAAAAAATGCCTGTCCCTGCAAGCTTGGCTCGGCAAATGCAGGAAACTGCTTGCGTACAAATTCGATGTCCAACGGCATGATCTCTCCCATCCTTTTGTAAAATCAGTGACGTCGTTAACGATCTAGGTCAAGCCTGCTCGATGATGACAAAAACTGGCATCAGCTCCTGTCATTCTGATCAGGTCAAAACAAAGGACTTACAGACATGACATATTCCCCAAATAATTTCCTGGTCTGGGCCGAGTTGCCCGTCACCGACCTGCCCCGCGCTTGCGAATTTTATGGCGCCGTCACGGGTGCCACGCTGAACATTGACGAGACCGGGCCCAACCCGATAGCAATGTTCACGCCTAGCGACGACAAAAAGTCCGGCGTGGCCCTGCATCTGTATCCGGGCAAACCCGCTGGCGACGGCAGGGGACCAACCCTGCATTTGGCAGCACAAGGCACCTTGGAAGACACAATTGAGCGGGTGACCAAAGCGGGTGGAGAGGTCGTCTCACCGATCATTGAAATCCCTGTCGGGCGGTTTTTCTATGCCAAAGACCCCGATGGCAATTCAATTGGGCTGTTTGAGACTCCATCGCAATAATGAAACAGGCCCCGGATTGATCCGGGGCCTGTCATCATTTTGGTTATTTTGTTTCCGCTCAGGCGTTTACATCAACAACAACACGTCCCTTGACCTGACCTTTCAGAATGTCAGCGCCCAGTTGGGGCAGTTCACTCAAAGTGGCCGAATGGATCATTGTTTCCAGCTTATCCATTGGCAAATCCGACGCAATACGCTGCCAGGCCCGCAGACGGTTGTCATAAGGCTGCATCACGCTGTCGATGCCCAGCAGGTTCACACCGCGCAGCAAAAATGGAATAACCGTCGCCGGTAAGCCAGCACCTCCGGCTAGCCCAACAGCTGAGACGGAAGCACCGTATTTCATCTGCCCCAGGACCCGCGCTAGCATGGCACCACCAACAGCATCAACACAGCCGGCCCAGCTTTCTGCTTCCAACGGGCGCTTCACGGTCTCGTTCAATTCATCCCGCGCCACGATCTGAGTAGCCCCCAATGATGTCAGGTACTCAGCCGTTTCAGGACGCCCCGTGACACCCGCCACTTCATATCCCAGATTTGCCAGGATCGCAGTAGCGACAGACCCCACACCGCCCGCAGCGCCAGTCACCAGAACCGGACCATGCCCGGTCTTCAGACCATGATCTTCAAGCGCCATCACTGCCAACATGGCAGTAAACCCGGCGGTCCCAACGGCCATCGCCTGACGCGTATCCAGACCTTCTGGCAGCGGCACCAACCAATCCGCTTTGACATTTGCTTTCTGCGAATAGCCGCCCCAATGAGCCTCACCCACCCGCCAGCCGGTCAGAACCACTTTATCGCCAGGCTTATAACGATCATCCAGGCTGGTCTCGACTGTGCCAGCAAAATCAATGCCTGGCACATGTGGGTATTTGCGCACCAATCCACCACCCGGGCCGATACACAGGCCGTCCTTGTAGTTCACGGTCGAATACTCCACCGCAACGGTCACTTCACCCTCGGGCAACTGGTCCAGAGAAATCTGCTCAACCGCAGCCGAGGTTTTCTTGCTGTCTTCGTCTTTGTTTACAACCAATGCATTGAACATTGAGTTCTCCTTCAAATCCAAAATTTGTCGCGCACAGTCGCCGCGCGCATGCCGTCAGGCGTTTCAACTTCCAACTTGGTGCCTTCGTCCCAATGGGTCATGCGAACCAAGCCGATTGCCACATTCATTCGGAAGTCCGGCGACCAGGCAGCCGAGGACACGCGCCCAACTCGCTTGCCAGACGCGTAAAGCGGCCAATATTCGGTGCAGGCCGGGACCGGCTCCCCAGCAATCGAAATTGGTCGGATTTGCTGAACCGGCCCTTCCTTGGCCACTCGCAACAAAGCATCACGGCCGATGCACCCAATTGCTGTATGAGTATCACAGAATTTACCCAACCCACACTCGTGCGGAGTGTTGTCGTCAGTCATGTCGTTTCCGTAGCTCAGCAACCCACCTTCTATCCGTTCAATCGCATTGGGGCACCCTGCCCGCACCTCCAGATCCTCGCCTGCCTCGAACAGCTTATTCCAAAGCGGCATTCCTATTTCACCACCTTCAACATAGATCTCAAAACCACCCTGTTTTGAATATCCTGAACGGGCAATGACCAAATCACGCCCTTGAAACTGGAAAATACCAAATCGGAAGAACCGGATCTTGCGAATGCTGTTGCCAAATACCCGTTCCAACAGCTCTTCAGCTTTCGGACCTTGTATCGCCAGTGGAGAGACATCCGGTTCGTCCACCAGCACATCCAACCGCCATCCATTGGCGATGCCCTTGACCCAATACAGTAGATCACTGTCGGCAATCGAGATCCACCACCGGTCTTCCGCCAGTTTCACCGCAACCGGGTCATTCAGCATGCCGCCCGTTTCATCCACAATAGGAATGTAATAGCATTGCCCTGGCTGCATACCCCGCAAATCGCGAGGCGTCAGCATCTGCATCAAGCGTCCAGCATCCGGACCGCGCAGCTCCACCTGACGTTCACACGACACATCCCAGACCTGCACATGTTTTTTCAAGTGATGATAATCCGCCTCTACGCTTTCGAACACGGTAGGAAGCAACATGTGGTTGTAGACGGTATAGGCTTTTACGCCGGCTGCCTCGACACCTTCAGAAAAAGGGGTTCTGCGCAAACGCCTGGATGGTGAAATTAATGCCATTGTCTATCCTCCTGACAACGGGTGCCCACTTCTCCGTCAAGTGCCATTTATCTCTCCCTTCGATCAAGAATTGTGTAACATCAAACCCGCGCCAGCGATCAGTACCCACATCAGAAGAATGTGGAAAAAACTGCCGCGTCCGGGGGCAGCGTAAGCAGGTCACGCCAAATACCTTCACCGTAGGTCGCTCCGGCTGCGTGCAAATCCGTAGGCAACAACTAACCCAGTCAGCCAGAATAGGCCCAAACAGCGGCAGCCAGTGCCAACCTGCCATGGTCCTGATTTTTTTGTGCCAGAATGGCTTTCATCTCAATCTCCGGATATTGGTGTCGCGACTCAGTGCTTGCGTTTTAAATGTCAGACTTTTAAATGTCAGACAAATAAAAAATTGCAGCGCCCCCATTGTGCCGCGACGTCAGGATCCGACCATGAAGATCGACCCAAACAGCTCTGCCGACCTCTCGGCGCAGATCGCGCAGGCAATCAAGGACGCCATTGTCAGCGGAGATCTGATCGTCGACCAGCGACTGCCGTCAGAAGCCGAGCTTTCCGACCAGTTTCAGGTCTCACGACCCACCGTGCGCGAAGCCTTGAAACGATTGGCAGCGCAATCTCTGATCCGCACTCAGCGTGGCGCCACTGGCGGTGCCTTTGTCAATCGGCTCAGCTTTGAAGAGGCCTATAGCCAGCAGATCACTACCTCGACGCTGCTGCTGTCGATGAATTCGGTCAGTTTTGATACTGCTTGCGAGGCTCGCTATGCGCTGGAGCGCGCCTGTGCGCCGCTGTCAGCCCTGCGTCGCACCCCAGACCAGTTGGCCACCATGCGTGCCGAAATCTTTCGCCAGGCCCAACCCAGCCTGACAGACGAGGCCTTTTGTGCCTCTGACGTCGCCTTTCACCGCGCTTTGGTTGACGGCGCCGCCAACCCAGTGCTGTCGTACCAGCTGGCCGGGTCGGTAGAGGCCATGCAGCCCTTGATGAACATGATCACGTTCTCTGCCCGTTCGCGCGAAAAAATCATCTCGCTACACAGCCAGATTGCAGACGCCATCGAAGCAGGTGATGGCGAGGCTGCCACTCTGGGCCTAAAGGACTTAGAATCCGAAACCCGCAGCCTGGCCGCCAGTGTTTTTGCCGCCCGCGCCGCACAGAAGTAACCGGATCTAGCTTCCTCTGGCGAAAAATATCACGACGGAACCGGAGCTTGCACTGGTCAAAGGCTGCCCGCCGCTTATCCTTATTCAAAACACACGACCCCGGCTGAAAAAAACTTGGCAATATTTTGACGTCTGCCGCCGTTTTCCCTCTTCAAATTCGCTGCCCCAGCCCCTATATTGGTTTTGTTCCCTCGGGGACTATGGACATAAATGCGCTCGTCATAAGCGGATCGGACCCGGGGGCGGTACCCGGCGTCTCCACCAAACATCCTTCATTTGGGGATCATGGGGACGAAATAGGATCGACGAACGTCTAAAGGGGTTAGCTTTGTCTCGGCTGTCTGCCACCGTTACCGGCGAAAACTGTACAATTGCAAATGACAATCGTGCTCCGATGGCTCTGGCTGCGTAAGCAGTTCGAGAAATCGAAAATTAAGTCCTTGCGCTTTGCAGCGTAAGGCGGGGTTCGCAGGTACCTGGCAACAGAAACCTGCACTTTATCCTTTCTTTGCTGACCCGATTGTAGATTTAGCCGCTACTTCCTGCGCGCTGACCTGAGGTCAACTTTCAAATAATCAACATAAGATACATTTCGAATTCACTTTTCTTTCACGCTTTCGGCTGAGATTATGGTCATGACCAATTCTGCACAAATGACCAACAAAGACATGCTCCAGTTTTGGTTCGACGAAGTTTGGACCAAAAGGAATTACGATGCCATTGAGCAGATGTTCAAGCCGGATGCAGAGGCCAATGGGCTTTTTCCTGCTTTTGGCCTTAGCACAGCAGACTATCGTGACCTCGCCTTGGCCATTCGCCACCTGATCAGTGATCTTCAAGTCATTTTCAGCCACGCTTTGGAGCAAGATGATTGGCTGGCCGTTCGTACTGTCATCAAAGCAAATCGAGCTGACACCCTGGAACCCATTGAAGTCACGGGACAAGTGTTCGTCCGCTTTGAGGAAAACCGAATTGCAGAAATCTACAGCCACCTAGATTTTTTCTCACTATTTGAGAAACTGGGCCAGCTCCCCCGGGACGCTCTGGCCATCTGCCTGACCGGCGAAGGCCTTCAGTGGAAATAACCTCTTGGTTGACAACTGTGCCAGCTAGAGTATTGCATAGGATTATGGGGTCTCTGCGACCGCCCCGTGAGGCTTAGGCCCAAGGTTCGCATCCAATTCTCCGAACTCCGGAAAGGATGCTCCATGGCGACTGCATTTTCAGAAATATCCACCACACAATTGATGCGCCTACTCGGCACACCAGATGCGCCGATACTGATCGACGTGATTACCGATGAAGATTTCACACTTGATCCAAGGCTAATCCCTTCGGCGCGGCGACACCCGCATCACCAGCTGGACCAACTTTTGCCTGAACTGACCGGGCACCGGACTGTCGTGATTTGTCAAAAAGGCAAAAAGCTCTCTCACGGGGCGGCAGCGCTTTTGCGCAATCATGGCATCGCGGCTGAGGTTCTTGCAGGTGGCAACCTTGCCTGGCGCGATGCCGGGCTACCACTAGTGCCCGTGGCCAGCCTACCTGAACCGCACAGCGGCGGCCTTTGGGTCACCCGCCACCGCCCCAAGATCGACCGCATCGCCTGCCCCTGGCTGATCCGCCGTTTCGTCGATCCAAAGGCACAATTCCTGTTTGTGCCACCCGCCGAAGTGGTTGCCGTAGCTGAAAAATTCAATGCCACCCCGTTTGACATCGAAAACACTTTTTGGAGTCATCGCGGACCTCTGTGCAGCTTTGACGTGATGGTCGAGGAATTCTGCCTCACCACGCCTGCCCTGGCTCGACTCGCCACCGTCATTCGCGCCGCGGACACCAACAGCCCCGAGTTGGCCCCACAGGCCGCAGGACTGCTTGCGCTATCCGTCGGCCTGTCGCGGCAATACAAGAACGATATGGACCAACTAGAGGCTGCAATGCCGTTGTATGACGCATTTTATCGCTGGGCCCGTGACGGATACGACGAAGGTCACGACTGGCCAGCGGTGAAGCAATGAAGCCGCCCTCGTTGGCCGCCATGCTGCGGGTATTCGGACGTATCGGCCTGCTGAGCTTTGGTGGCCCAGCGGCGCAGATTTCAGTGATGCACCGCGAGCTGGTGGAGGACCGCCCCTGGCTGAGCGAGCAAGGGTTCTTACGCGCTTTGTCATTCTGCATGCTGCTGCCGGGCCCCGAAGCCATGCAGCTTGCCACCTATGCTGGTTGGCGTCTGCGGGGTGTTCCCGGCGGCCTCCTTGCCGGGCTGTTGTTTGTGCTACCAGGCGCTTTGATCATCGGTGTTCTGGTCGGGTTTTATGCCAGCTATGGTGAGTTACCCTTAGTTCAAGCCGGGTTTCTGGGCATCAAGGCCTCGGTGGTGATTATCGTCCTTCTGGCACTGCGCAAACTGGCGCGCAAGGCGTTGCACGGACCAAGGGCTTGGGTTCTGGCTGGGATGGGGTTTGTTGGCTTATTCGCCCTCAATCTCCCATTTCCGCTGATCGTGCTGGGCGCCGGGATATATGGTTTGATACGCGGCGGAGGCGGCGCTGATGGAGAGGTAGCCTCGCAGCCCCTGAATCTCATCAGTACGGGACGGCACTTGCTGATCTGGGGAGGTCTGTGGCTATTGCCGCTCATCGCCCTCAGCCTGTCCGGTGCTGATTTTCTGGCCAGTATCGGCTGGTTCTTTGCTAAACTGGCAGTGGTCACCTTTGGCGGCGCTTATGCAGTGCTGGCCTATATGAGCCAGACCGTGGTCGAACAATACCACTGGATCTCGACCGATCAGATGATTGACGCGCTAGGGTTGGCCGAGACTACACCGGGGCCACTGATTCTGGTCACCCAGTTTGTCGCCATGCTGGCCGGACTTCTGGCACAAGGGCCAATGCTGGGATTGGCTGCCGGTTTAGTGGCGCTGTGGGCAACATTCATGCCCTGCTTTCTATGGATTTTTCTGGCCGCTCCTTACGTAGAGCAGATTTCCTCGCATCCGCGACTGGGGGCAGCCTTGAAAGCCATAACCGCAGCCGTGGTTGGGGTCATCCTGAACCTGTCAGTCTGGTTTGCCTTACATGTGCTGTTCGCCAAGGTAGAAACCTTGGACTACGGCCCTATCTCGCTTGCTGTGCCGGCTCAAAACAGCCTTGATCCGCTGGCGCTAGGCCTTGTTGCTCTGACGGCAGTGGTGACCCTCGTCACCCGAGGCAGCATGGTTCTAACCCTGCTAATGATGGCTCTGGCCGGGGGCTGCTCCACCCTGCTTCCAGTTGCAGGCTAAACTTCGGCTCACAGGGGGACACGGCATAGAGCCCGAAGGATAATCAGAAAATCTACGCCGGTCCTCTTTTGTTTCTGTTCGAATCCCCTATGATTGGCACAAGGGCTACGGGGGTAATGATATGTCTCGAGATATCGACTATGGAAATCTCATGCATACAGCAATGCGCGGTCTAATCCGGACTGTGTTGCTGGAAATTGCTGACAAAGGGCTTCCGGGGAATCATCATTTCTTTATTACATTCGACACCGGACACCCGGATGCCGAACTGGCAGATTGGCTGTCTGATCGCTATCCCGGCGAGATGACGGTGGTGATGCAGCACTGGTTCGACAACTTGGATGTTGGCGAAGATGGCTTTGCCATAACGCTGAATTTCGGCGATGCCCCGGAACCGCTGTATATCCCCTATGACGCAATAAAAACTTTTGTTGATCCTTCAGTGGAATTTGGTCTGCGCTTTGAACCCGCGGATGAAGAATCCGAAGGGGATGCCAGTGCTCCTGCACCGGTAGAAGAATTGATCAATGGCGCGCAGGATGATGCCAAGCCCGACGCTGACGTGGTTTCACTGGACAGCTTCCGCAAGTAACAGTCGCTGTATTTGGACCCTGCCTAGGGGGGCAGATGCAGACCTTATCCTGATCACTGGTCAACTCAGAATTTTTGTCCTAGTTGCGCGATAGAAATGTTGAGATAAACCGGGTTGGAATACCGTTGCGGTGGGAGTTGAAATCAAGCTGCAACCCTCCTTCGGCCAGTGTGCGGTCATATTGCTGCATTTCATAGTCGCCATTCGGAGCCACAAACATCGAAAATACGGTTAACGTGTCGCCTGTTATTCGGCTCCAGACATATGGCTCTCCCTTCATGGGATCCAACTGTTCTGTGTGACCAAATACGTTGCGTTTCATAGCAGCGGCAAAAACGCCATCACGGTCAGTTGGCTGAAACTCAATTTCATAGGATTTGGTTTTTCGCCGACCATCATCCTTCTCGGTGGTGGAAGACCAGCCAACGATGTAACCGTCGCTGGTCGCCCGGATCACCACACTCATATCTCGTGAGGCAATATCACCGGCTCGTGTTTCTATTTCAGCCGTTCCAGAGTAATTGCCAACAAACCGGGAAATATCCGCGAATGCAGCCTGCCCCGTCAGAGCAACAGCTGCCATCCCAGCAAACAACAAGTGTAGTGTTTTGCGGGCGACTGTCTGAGGAATACGATATTGGGCCACGGGACCTCCTAGGGTCTGGTTCCTAATGATACTCCCACTCTAGCCATCCCACACCGCTAGACAATGCTTTGGCGCAAAAATCACATTCCCAGCCCCTATACCTTGGGTCATGATCGTTTATGCTGCGCGCAACTGGCCGATTGCACCTGTGGGTTATGCAGGATAAACGGCATACAATCGCATACCAGACGGAGAAGACAGATGTCCGAGACCCGCACCGAAACCGACAGCTTTGGCCCGCTTGAAGTTCCCGCAGATAAGTATTGGGGCGCTCAGACACAGCGCTCAATCATCAACTTCCCAATTGGTTGGGAACGTCAGCCAATCGCTATTGTGCGCGCGCTGGGAGTGATCAAAAAGGCTTGTGCGCAGACCAACATTGCGCTGGGAAAACTGGACAGTGAACTCGGCGGCGCCATCATTCAGGCCGCAGGCGAAGTCTACGCAGGCAAGTTCGATGACAACTTCCCCCTGGTGGTATGGCAGACCGGATCTGGAACCCAAAGCAACATGAACTCCAACGAAGTGATTGCCAATCGGGCGATTGAAATCCTTGGCGGCGTAATCGGTTCCAAAGATCCTGTTCACCCCAATGATCACTGCAACATGGGCCAGTCCTCCAACGACACTTTCCCCACCGCGATGCACATTGCCACCGCCGAGACAGCCCATAATGTGTTGCTACCCGGCCTAGAAAAGCTGCATGCGGCAATGCAGAAAAAAGTCGAAGAGTTCGACGGCATTATCAAGATTGGCCGCACCCACACTCAGGATGCCACGCCCTTGACGCTCAGCCAGGAATTTTCCGGCTATACCCATCAAATTGCGATGGGCATTAAGCGGGTTAAGACAGCACTGGCCTCGATCTATGAGCTGGCGCAGGGCGGCACCGCAGTTGGCACTGGCTTGAACACCTCGATCGGTTGGGATGAAAAGGTCGCCGCCAATATGGCTGAAATCACCGGCCTACCCTTTGTGACGGCTCCCAATAAATTTGAGGCGCTGGCAGCACATGACGCCATGGTCGAAATCTCTGGCGCTCTGAAAGTGGTCGCCGCGTCGCTGTTCAAGATTGCCAATGACATCCGTTTCTTAGGCTCAGGCCCACGCTGCGGATTGGGCGAACTTATCCTGCCGGAAAACGAACCTGGTTCTTCGATCATGCCCGGCAAGGTCAACCCGACCCAATGTGAGGCCCTGACTCAGGTCTGCGCCCAGGTTATGGGCAATGACGCTGCGGTAGGATTTGCCGGGTCACAGGGCCACTTTGAGTTGAACGTCTATAAGCCGATGATGGCCTACAACGTGCTGCAATCTATGCAGTTGCTCGGCGATGCCTCCTCGACCTTTACCGATAATCTGGTGGTGGATCTGCAAGCTGACCGCGACCGGATCGAAACCCTAATGCGCGAAAGCCTGATGCTGGTCACTGCGCTGGCGCCTGAAATCGGCTATGACAACGCCACTAAGGTCGCCAAGACTGCGCATAAAAACAAGACCACACTCAAGCACGAGGCCATTGAACTGGGCTTCGTCGACGCCGAGACCTTTGACCAGGTAGTGCGCCCGGAAAACATGGTGGGCCCCAAGTAATGGCAGAACCGGTCAACCTAAACCGGTTCAAAAAAGACCAAGCGCGGGCCACGAAAAAGGCCCGTGCACAACAAAACGTTGTCAAATTTGGCCGCAGCAAAGCCGAGAAACAACTGGATCGCGCCCAAGGAGGCAAAGCTCAGAGTGATCTAGATGGGCACAAGCGCGACAAATGAACAGCCGTCCCCGCAAACATTCACTGACGCTACGCGGCCACCGGACCTCGGTGTCGCTAGAGGACGAGTTCTGGCTGGCGTTCCGTAAAATTGCCGTAGAGGATGATCAACCAATCAACGTGCTGGCTGCCGAAATCGACGAAGCCCGAGGCACAGATTGCGGGTTGGCCTCAGCGATCCGATTGTTTGTGCTCAAACGGTTAACTGCCCGTTAACCTTGCAAGGGCAGGTTTGCTCCATGCCAGTCCCTGCGCCTCTCTCTGCCGAAACTTGGATGCAGCAACTGTTCAGTTCCAAAGCAGCCCGAAATGGCGCGGTCATTCGGCGCAAGACCCGCGATATCGAACGCTATGTCGGGCGATCTGCCTTCGAGGCTGAATTGAGGCGCCGTTGCTACCATGCAGTGGAAAACGCGGGGCAAATTGTTATCTTCTGCAACCAAGAGGTGGTTCACCTAATCATCTAGCCGTTTTCTTCAAAGAAAACGGACCGGAATTTTCCAAAATTCCGGGTTACTATTGCCGCGGGCTCAGAGACAGCCAGATGCCGTCCTTGGACCGAACTGTCAGATGTGCAACAGGCACTGGCACTCGCCCTTTGACCACTTCAATGCGGTAATGGCGCAATAACATCGACAGGATCAGCGGCCCTTCTACCATGGCAAATCCGGCACCAGGGCAGACCCGGGCACCGGTGGAAAACGGTATATAGGCCTCGCGTTGGCAGATCTTGCCGTTTTCAGTCCCCCAGCGACCAGGATCAAATCCATCCGGATTGTCCCACAAACGGTCATGCCGATGTAGGTGCCAGGGGCTGACCACCAGTTGCGATCCCACCGGCACATCCCGATTGCGAAACTGTTCCGGACAGGTGGCTTGGCGTACCATCATCGGGACAGGTGGATAAAGTCGCAACGCCTCGCGGAAAACATCGCGGCTTAACCGTAGTTTCGACATCACCGCAAAGCTTTGCTCCTCTAACCCCTCGGCCTCGGCCGCCACCCGATCCTGCCAGTCCGGGTACTGCGCCATCAGATACAGCGTCCAGGCTAATGCCGACGCACTGGTCTCATGGCCGGCCAGAAAGAAGATCGCCACCTGATCCACCATCTCCTCAGTGTCAAAGTACTCTCCTGTCAGAGGATCAGCCGTCGTCATGATCTTGGTCGCCAGATCATCTGGCGCCGTGCCATCTTTGATCGCCTGCATCCGCTCTGTGGTCAATTGCGTGATCAGCCTGCGAATTTCAGCCGCATCCCGTTTAGTGGAACGCTTAAAGAACCGCGGCATCCAACGCGGCATCGGGATAAAGGCTGCCAAATTAAGGATCGGTTGGCTGCGTTGATAATCCCGAAACCGGGTGAACACCTGCGCTGCCACCTCGTGTTCAATTGGGATCGAAAACAAAGTGCGGAAAATCACATCAGCGGCCACATGACTGGTCACCGCTTCGATCTCGATAGGCCCGCCCTGTCCCTGCAACCGTTCCACCATTGCCTCTGCCGCCTGACGCATTGCCGGAAAGCTGCCTTTCAGGCGTCCGCCCTCAAACGCCGGGTCAATGATCCTGCGCTGCCGCTTCCAGGTCTCGCCATTGGTTAGGAACACCGAATTGCCCAGCAATGGTCGCAACCCTTCAGCAATACGGTTTGATTTCGGAAAGTCATCAGGGCGTTGTTTGAGCACCTGTTTCACCAAATCGGGCTGGTTGATCATGAAGGATCGGAAAAACGGCGTGCGAAATTCAGCCATCCAGGCATGGTACAACCGGGCGGGCTGGGCCGAGAGGATATCCTGGCGAAACAAGCGCAGATAGCGCCACAGCGACACCTTGTCAGGCCGAGCGGGCGGCTTGGGAGGCATCATGTCGCTGCCACCGAGGTAAATTTCGACACCGGTCTACCAATGCGGGATTTCGAGGGTTTCCGGTCCTGATAACGCTCCCGGAGCGTCTGCGGTCCGGCGGTGATCCTAAAATAGTCATAGTCCCCGGGTTGATCGAAAGCACAGAGATACTGGAAATGCAGCCGGAAGAACCGCCAGCGAAGTTCGGCCCATCGCTTCGGACTTAATGTTTGGGTAAAGGCGGCAGAGAATACCAGCGGCCAGCGTTTGCCTTCGGGTGCAACACCGCTGACACTCACCGGATCGCAAAGCGCAAAGGCGCAGCCGTCGCCCGGTGCGGTGACGTCAATCCAGGCCAGTTCGTCACGCATCGACAGAAATCGCAGATCGGCCCGCAGCCGATGCGCGTCAGGTAAAAATGATACCATCGGCACCACTTGGCCCAAACTTAGAAAACCCAAGTGAGGTCCGTCTTCAGGCACCCCACTCCGGATCAGGTCCGACAGCACCGAGACCGCGACATGCGCGCCAGAGGAATGCCCCACCACCAGCACCTCGTCCAGGCTGTCATCCAACAGCGCCGTGCCTATTAGCGCTGTGAATTCAGCCACTCGCACCTCAAGTTCGGGCGAATTGGCTCCTTTGGAAGCAGCCGAATAGGCATAATCATGCATCAAGTAATAGGCAAAGATCTTGCCGTCCATTTTTTTAAACCAGCGCATCAGTGCAGCCCCTGCCAGCAATCCAAAGACAAGGCTCCCAAGCTGAACCAGCAGTCCGGATAGGGATAAGGCCCCGGCAACGGCGGACAAAGCACGCACCACGCCCCAGACCAGCAGCGCCGCCAATAGCGCCTGCACCAGCAGCATGCCCACCGGATACAGCGCGGCAATCACCGGGCCTTTGCGCAGTCGCATCAATCGGCGCAGCGTACCAGTGGAGATATAGGTCCAGGCCGTGCGGGCCAGTTGCCAGTATGTGCCTGGAATCGAATTCTCCATGCTGTCGCGCACGATATCCGACCAGACCAGCACCTCGACATCGGCGACAACTTCAGCGTCTTCAATGGTAGCCTGCACATGCCAGCCGTAGGGCCCCACTTTTGATTGTTTGGCTTTCAGGTTGATTTCATAGCCCGAAATCTCAGCCTGGGCAGCCCCTTCTTTACGATACAACTCGCGATAACGGCGTGGGGGAATCGGGTCATAGCCGGGGATATAAAACACCCGCCGCCGCGCCACACGGCTGTGCTCAGAACCTTTGTCTGCCCGACCCAAAATCATTTACCCTCATATCATGACTGCAAGGTAGCGAGACATTCCGGCAAGAGTAAGTCCCCACAGGCAAAGAAAAAGGAGCCCTGCGGCGCCTTTGGTCTCACCCTAATGCAGCCAGCGCCGGAAAGGCCTCAAGCAGCCACCACGAGAAGGTGGAGAACAGCCCGGTCACCAGCATCACGCCGACCAGCAACAACAACGCGCCCATGACTTTTTCGATCAACCCCATGTGGCGTTTCATTTTGTTCATCAGCACCATTGAGCGGCTGAGGAAAATCGCAGCCAACAGAAACGGAACACCTAGGCCAAGCGCGTAGATGCCAAGCAAAAGGGTGCCACGGGCCACCGAGGCCTCGGATGCGGCAAGTGACAGGATGGCTCCAAGTTGTGGGCCTATACAGGGAGTCCAGCCAAAGGCAAAGGCAAGGCCCAGAACATAGGCGCCAACAGCTGATCCGCCAGATTGGCCAGCTTCCATTCGCATCTCGCGATCCAGGATCGGAATGCGGAACACAGACAGGAAATGTAGACCAAATATGATCACCACCACACCTGACACCTGTGCGAAAAGCTCTTGGTTTTGCAGCACAAAAGCACCAAAGGCCGAGGCGGTGAAGCCCAGCAGCAAGAACACGGTGGACAGACCCATGACAAAGAACAGCGCCGCTATTATGGCTTTGCGCCGGGCGACACCGGGGCTTTGCATATCGCCGATCGAGACCCCGCTCATATAGGCCAGATAGGGTGGCACGATGGGGAGGACACAGGGCGAAAGGAAGCTGATCAATCCTGCGATCAGCGCCACGAGCATGGCAGGGAGTAAGCCTGCATCGATGATTTCTATACCAAACATGAACCTGCCATAACGCACCTGTTTTCAAAGGTCACGAGGACAGCTGGTCACATCCTTGTGGACAGGATGAATTTTCCGTCATATCTGGCAGTTATGACTGATATTTGCGAAACAGTGGATGCCATCGGGTTGCTGTGCCCCCTGCCCGTGCTCAAGGCCCGCAAACGGCTTAAGCCGCTGCCCGCTGGTGCGATTCTTCAGCTGCTGGCTGATGACCCGGCTGCGGTGATCGACGTGCCGCATTTCTGCAACGAGACCGGGCACGACTTTCTTGGGATGAGCGATGCAGAAGACCATCAGGTCTATTTGATCCGCAAAGCTGGCTGACCCAAAGCCCGCTCTACGATCCCCCGCAGATCGACGCAAAACTGGGGTTGCTTTGCGTGCACTCCGTGTGCACCGGCGACGGCTCATGCGCGCAAAATTATTTTCGCTACAAATGAAAAACGCCGGAGTTTCCCCCGGCGTTTTTTTGTTCTTATCAGCTGCCCAACGACCACCAGCCGCGACGTTTGGGCTTAGGTGGCTCTTCCGGTTTCGGAGCGACCTCCTTTGCCGCAACCAGCACCGGCTCAGGCTCGACTTCAGCCGCCGCCTGTTCGGGTTCTGGCTCAACAACTGGCGCTGTTGGTGCGACTTCTACAGTTTCGAGCGCAGCGGCCTCAGCCGGTTCAGCAACCACTTCAACCTCGGGCGCAGCGGCCTCTGGTGCTGCAAGTACGTCAACAGTCTCGACCGCAATTTCAGGCGCATCGACAGCGACCTCAGCTTCGGTTGTCTCAGCCGCAGCTTCTGCGACCGTTTCGGCCACAGATTCCGCTTCAACAAGAGCCTCAGCAGCGTCTGCCGCTGGTTCTGCAGTCACCGAAGCAGTCTCAGGCTCGGCAGATGCAACAACAGGCTGTTCAACCTCACCCGCTTCCGCAGAAGGAACCTCAGCCAGCCCTTCTGCTGATGGAGCAGCTTCATTTTCAGCGGCGTCCGCTTTCGCTTTTCCGCCCCGCGAGCGTGACCGACGGGTCCGTGTCCGCTTGGGCTTCGTCTCTTCTTCTGCAGGCAGCTCGCCTTCGGTGGTCACCTCGGCAGTAGCATCCGCTTCAGATGGAGCATCCCCGTTGGCAGCGCCTTCGGCATTTGTTTCCGAACCCTCTTCGGACCCATTTTCACCGTTTTCCGATTTACCGGACCGACGACGACGCCGACGACGCTTGCGCTTGGGTTTGACGTCCTCTTCCGAGCCTTCAACCACATCTGGGTTTTCAGTGACTTCAGTGGCTTCAACCACCACGTCTTCATCATTGGCTTCGGCCTCATCGGCGTCCACCTGAGCCATCAGAGAGGTATCAACCGACACTACCGGAGCCGCAGCAACTGGCACCGCACGAGTGGCCGTCTTGAACTTCTCAAGGGTGAAGTCAGGGCTGATCAAATGCGGGTCACCTTCAATCCGCACCGACATTCCATAGCGGGATTCGATTTGGCTGATATGCTCGCGCTTTTGGTTCATCAGGAAGTTGGCAATGCTAACCGGGCAGCGCACCAGAACTTCACGCGAGCGATTGCGGGTGCCCTCTTCCTCAATCTGGCGCAGAATGGTCAGCGCCATATTGTCGTCGGAACGGATCAAGCCAGTACCGTGGCACGAGGGGCATGGCTGGGTGGTGGCTTCGAGCATACCGGGGCGCAGGCGCTGGCGGCTCATTTCCATCAGACCAAAGCCCGAGATGCGACCGATTTGGATGCGGGCGCGGTCGGTCTTCAGCTTGTCCTTGATCTTTTTCTCAACGGCGGCGTTGTTCTTACGCTCGTCCATATCGATGAAGTCGATGACTATCAGACCGGCAAGATCCCGCAGACGCAACTGACGGGCCACCTCTTCAGCGGCCTCTAGGTTGGTCTTGGTGGCAGTGTCCTCGATCGAGCCTTCTTTGGTGGCGCGGCCGGAGTTGACGTCGATGGCCACCAGGGCCTCGGTCACGTCGATCACGATGTAACCGCCAGATTTCAGCTGAACGGTTGGGTTGAACATGCCACCCAGATAGCTTTCCACCTGAAAGCGCGCGAACAACGGCAGCGTCTCGTTGTAGCGTTTCACGTTCTTGGCGTGCGACGGCATGATCATTTTCATGAAGTCTTTGGCGATGCGGTAGCCCCGCTCACCTTCAACAAACACTTCGTCGATATCGCGGTTATACAGGTCGCGGATCGAGCGTTTGATCAGGTCGCCTTCTTCATAGATCTTGGCGGGCGCGATGGATTTCAGCGTCAGCTCACGGATCTGCTCCCACAGGCGTTGCAGGTATTCATAGTCGCGCTTGATTTCGGCCTTGGTGCGTTTGGCACCGGCGGTGCGGACGATAAGGCCTGCGCCAGTTGGCACGTCGATTTCGTTGGCGATTTCTTTCAGTTTCTTACGGTCAACAGCATTGGTGATCTTGCGGGAAATACCACCACCGCGCGCGGTGTTGGGCATCAGCACGCAATAGCGACCCGCCAGCGACAGATATGTGGTCAGAGCAGCGCCTTTGTTGCCGCGCTCTTCTTTGACGACCTGGACCAGCAGAACCTGGCGAACTTTAATAACTTCCTGGATCTTGTAGCGACGTGGGCGTGGTTTCCGGCGCGGACGAATGTCCTCGCTGTCGTCCTCATCTGCGACGGATTCGATTGAGCTGTCTTTGGAGATAGCATCGGCGCGTTGATCTTCGGCGTCGGGCTCTTCATCGCCTGGCTCTTTGGCTTCTGTAGGCTCAACTTCAGCAGCGGCGTCTGCCGGTGCTGCATCCTGAGCCTCGGCTTCGGACGTGGTTTCTTCAGCAACAGGTGCTACGACTGCTTCATCGATAATAATGACAGTGTCTACAGCAGTCTCGGCTACAGCTTCAGCTGTAGCCTCTGTCGTTGCCTCGACCTCAGCCTGGTCATCGTTGGGTACTTCTACTGGCGTCTCCGTAACAGTCTCCATTGGAGAGCTGCCCTCGGCTACGTCCAGCACATCCACGGAATCGCTCTCATCGCTGAGATCGATGGTTTCCATGCCGGAAATCTCGGTGCTGGGGAGATCAACTTCTTTGGTCTCAACAGCATCCTTTGACTTAACGCCCTCAGCCTTGGTGCGGCTGCGCGAGCGCGTACGGCGTGGCTTGGAGGACTTATTGTCGTCCTCGTCGTCCTTGGCATCGTCCTTAGCGCGCATCGCCTCGGCGTAGACTCGCTCTTCCTCCATCAGGGCTTCGCGGTCGGCGACCGGAATCTGATAGTAGTCAGGATGGATTTCTGAGAAGGCCAGAAAGCCATGACGATTGCCGCCATAGTCAACAAAGGCGGCCTGCAGTGAAGGCTCGACCCGTGTTACTTTTGCCAGATAGATATTGCCAGCAAGCTGGCGTTTGTTCTCGGATTCAAAGTCGAACTCCTCAACTTTGTTTCCGTCGACCACCACGACGCGGGTTTCTTCCGCGTGGGTGGCATCAATAAGCATCTTCTTTGCCATGTTTCCTTAGTGCACCATGCCTGCGCGCGCAGGCTCCGGCCGTTGCCGGGGGGAGCTGCGCGTTTTGGGTGGTGTCTTGTCAGGGCGATATTTAACGGCGCGCTACGGGACATAGTCGCGGGAAGTAGTCCCAGCGGTGCTGTCTCTGTGCTGTGTGCCTGCGCGCGCGTCATCGCGGTTCTTCTCCGACAGGTGGGAGTATCCCGAGCCCTGCCCATTTTTTTCCTGCCCCGGATATGTTCCGGTTCAGGCGCTAAACAACCCCGGACCCCGGGGCTAATCGGTCTGCTTTCGACTTCTCGGATCATGCCGGACAAAGACGATAAGCAGCGAAACTCATCTGAAGGGGTAGCACCCATATTGGTGGTAGTCCCGTCAAGGCAGCATACTGCCTGTGGATAGGTAATGACAATGGGCATCTTTGTCTGGCCCATGGAATTCACCAGATAAGGCAATCAATTCGGCCTAAAGGTTAAAAAGAAGCAAAGTATTCAGGCGTTCAGGCTGAATACCGGCAATAAAAGCCCCCAATCGGGGACTCTGACATGCTGTGGACAAAACAACTCAGAGATAGTCGGATCGCTGCAAGCCGTATTTTGCCATCTTTTCGTTCAAGGTACGCCGTGGCAGGCACAATTCATCCATCACCGAGGCAATCGAGCCCTTGTGGCGACGCATTGTATTGTCGATCAACATGCGTTCAAAAGCTTCGACATATTCCTTCAGCGGCTTGCCTTCGGTGGTCATCACCGGCTGCATCTCTTCGTGATCGGACATCAACAGCGAAGCAATAGTGCCCGATCCGCGCCGCGCCTGCAGCACAGCCCGTTCCGCGATATTGATCAATTGTCGCACATTGCCCGGCCAAGGCGCTTGCAGCAGTTGTGCGGCCTCTTGCGCCGAGACTTGTGGCGCGTCGCAGCCGTATTCCTCAGAGAACTGCTCGGACAGGCGGGTGAACAGGGTCAGGATATCCTCGCCGCGTTGACGCAGCGGTGGCACCGTGATGCGCAGCGCCGCCAAACGGTAAAACAGGTCCGAGCGCAGCGCGTCCTCGCAGGTTTTGCCTGCCTCCTGCAGGTTGGAAATGGCAATAATGCGGGTTTCGCCTGGGGTGCCCTGCTCGTTGATCACGCTGAGTAATTTCGCCTGCAGGGGTTCCGTCAGAGCATCGATGTCTTCCAGAACCAGAGTGCCGCCCCGGGCCTGTTCAATCGCGGGCAACAATGCATCTTCGGGCATCATTGGCCCAAACAGCCGCTTGGACAGCGCGTCTTCTTCTAGTGCAGCGCAGCTGACCAAAACGAACTTCTTACCTGCCCGACTGCCGACAGCATGCAAAGCATGCGCCACCAGTGTTTTGCCGGTGCCGGTTTCGCCGTCGATCAGTACATGACCATCGGCCTGGCCGAGATCAAGAATGTCTTCTTTCAAGCGATCCATCACCGGGCTGGCGCCAATCAGCTTCTTCATAATCTGGGTGCCGTCAGACAATTCACGCCGCAAAACACGGTTGTCCAACACCAGACGCCGCGCGCCAGTGGCCCGCTTGGCCAGTTCCGACATGCGATCCGGATTGAAGGGTTTCTCAAGAAAATCAAAGGCCCCGACCCGCATTGCCTCGACCGCCATTGGCACATCACCGTGCCCGGTGATCATGATCACCGGCAGAGCACTGTCACTGCCCATCAGCTTTTTTAGGAATTGCATTCCGTCCATGCCCGGCATTTTGATGTCAGAGATAACAATACCCGGATAATCCGCACCCAGAACTTTCAACGCATCCTCGGCACTGGCAAAAGTTTCGGTGTCATAACCCGACAGAGCCAGCCATTGGCTGATCGACTGACGCATATCCTGTTCGTCGTCGACAATCGCAATTTTCATAGCCTGCGCCATAAAGCTTCCTCTCTTAATTCACGCCGTATCTATTCGGCGGCTTCGACCCCATCCACCAGGATCGGCAATTGCATTTCAAATACCGCGCCACCGTTTTCGCCGTTGCGGGCGGTCAATCGTCCCCCAAGGTCGTTGACGATCCCGGATGAGATAGCAAGCCCAAGACCAACCCCGTCGCCCGGCTGCTTGGTGGTGTAAAAGGGTTCAAACAACTCGCCAAAGTCTTCGATGCCATCCCCATTGTCCCGAACTGCCAGAATCGCCGTCTCTCCTGCGGCCAGAATAATCTCGATTTCCGGATCTGCTACTGACTTGGTGGCGTCCAGTGCATTTCGCAAGAGGTTCACCATCACCTGCTCGATGCGCATCCTGTCGCCCATCACCATAACCGAATCTTCGGGTAGCACACGAGCAATCCGCACGTGCCGCTGACGCAGTTGCGGCTCCATCATTGACAGACTGGAGGCCAGCGCATCGGCCATATTTACAGGGCGCAACGTATCGCCGCCCTTGCGAGCATATGATTTCAATTGCCGGGTAATCGCGCCCATCCGTTCGATCAAATCATCGATGCGGCCAAAAGAAACCAGGGCTTCTTCGGGGCGGTTGCGCCCCAGTAAGAGCCGCGCACCAGCCAGATAGGTTTTCATTGCCGCCAATGGCTGGTTCAATTCATGGCTGACAGCGGCCGACATTTCGCCCAAGGCCGCCAGTTTAGAGCTCTGCGCTAGACTTTGTTCTGCCACCGCAAGGGTTTCCTGCACGCGTTCCCGCTCGGCGACTTCCCGCTGCAAGCGGGCGTTCAGTACGCGAAGCTCCGCCGACTCGCGCTGGAACAAGGCCATGCGCAGCGCAGATTTTCGGCTCAGGGCATAAAATCCCAACGCCAGGAAAATGGCGAATCCCATTATCTCAAGCGCCAGTACCGTGTTCACCCGCTCGCGGATCGAGACATAGGTAGTATATGAGGTTATGTGCCAACCACGAAACTGAATGCGATTGGTGATCCGCATCACCGCCTCGCCCTGCAGATAAGCATCCGCTGGCAGCACCGTCCAATCGGTGGTGGCCCGGATCGCCCGCTGGATCGCGCCCTGCGGCGTCTGCTGCTTCAAGGCGTCTGCCTCGTTCAACCCACGCCAGCGAGATTCAGTTGCCAGCACAATGGTGCCAGTGCTGTCGCTGACCATCACCGCATCGGAAATTCCGGCCCAGGCACGCTCGAATTTCTGCAGGTCGACCTCGACCACAATCACCCCCAGCACATCCGAAGCATCCTCAAGTCGGCGGGCGTAGGTGAACCGATAGCCACCGGCCTCGCGTTCGATCACCGAAAACACAGTGGCATTGGAACGAATAGCATCCACAAAATATGGCGCGCTGCGGTGCAACTCACCCAGTCGATGGCGATCGGTCGCCGCCACGGTGCGGCCATCCTGAGCCAGCAACATAATTGATGCGGCGCCGATTTCGTCGACAAACGAGATCAGTCGCTGGGTTGAGAGCGAAAAGTCACTGGATTGCAGCGCCGATATCAGCGTCTGATCGCGAGCCAGCAGCTGCGGCACAATGGCGTTTTGGCGCAGCTCACTCAGCAAGTTGCCTGAGTACAGCGCCAGCCGCAGTTCCGCCCGATTGTGCGTGGTCTGGGTAAAGCGGTTGGTCAACAACCGATTGGTCTGCCAGACGGTTACTGCCACCACAGATAGCAGCAAAACCAAAGCCAGACGCACCTTCCACGAAAACGTTCGCGACGGTGGACTGGGTTTAATCTGTTGGGGAACGTTTTGCGGGGCGGTCATGGCGTAAATCTACGCCCACCGCCCCGGCATCACAAGTCACGCTGTGGCAACAATATCCGTCAGTGCGCGGAACACTGCCAGTCCATCGGTGCCACCATGGCCCTCATCCGCGGCCCGCTCGGGGTGCGGCATCATTCCCAGAACCCGACGGTTTTCGGACAAGATACCAGCGATATCCGCAATCGAGCCGTTTGGATTGTCAACATAAGTGAAAGCAACCCGGTCCTGATCCTGCAATTGCGTCACAGTTTCAGCATCCGCATAGTAATTGCCGTCATGGTGAGCAATTGGAACAGCGATCACATCACCTGCTCCGTAGCCTTGGGTAAAGACGCTGTCGGTGGTGGTGATCTTAAGATCCACTGTCCGGCAGATGTATTTCAGCCCGGCATTGCGCAGCAAAGCACCCGGCAGAACTCCGGTTTCCGTCAAAACCTGAAACCCATTACAGATTCCAATGGCATAGCCACCGCGACTGGCGTGATCGACCACCGCTTTGCAGATCGGAGACTGTGCCGCAATGGCACCACAGCGCAGATAGTCACCATAGGAAAAACCGCCCGGCACACCAACGATGTCGACCCCAGCGGGAAGCTCGTTGTCCTTGTGCCAGACCATCGAGACATCAAACCCGGCGCGCTCAAAAGCAACCGCGAGATCGCGGTCACAGTTGGATCCCGGAAAGACAACAACCGCCGCCTTCATCACAGCATCTCGATGCTGTAGGATTCGATCACCGTGTTGGCCAACAGCTTTTCACACATGTCAGTCACATCTGCTTCGCTGGCGTCGTCGGCCAGGGTCAGGTCGATCACCTTGCCTTGTCGAACGCCGTTGACCTTATCAAAGCCCATGGCCCCCAGAGCGTGCCGGATGGCTTCACCCTGCGGATCGAGAACCCCATTCTTTAGCATCACATGCACCCGTGCCTTCATCGCGTCATTCCTCGATTGCGGTGACAAAGCCCCTAGGACTTGTTCTTTGCTATAAATACTCATGTCCAACGCCCGATCCGGGCGCTGGAGCTTAGTTGACCAGAGTTGGCTTACCCATTGTCGGGGGGGTGTTGGGCATCACGCCCAAACGCCGTGCGACTTCGGAATAGGCATCCGTCAGGCTGCCCAGATCGCGGCGGAACACATCTTTGTCCAGCTTGCGGCCGGTCTCGATATCCCACAAACGACAGCTGTCCGGGCTGATCTCATCAGCCAACACAAGGCGCGGAAAATCACCATCATAGACCCGGCCAAACTCGATCTTGAAGTCGATCAGGCGGATACCAACGGCCAGCATTACACCAGACATGAAATCATTCACTCGCAGCGCAAGACTCAGAATATCGTCCATATCCTGCTGACTTGCCCAGCCAAAAGCGGCGATGTGTTCTTCGCTGACCAGCGGATCACCCAGAGCGTCGTCTTTCAGGCAATATTCCACAATCGGGCGCGGCAGTTGCGTGCCCTCGTCAATGCCCAATCGCGCGGACATAGAACCCGCGGCATAGTTTCGCACGATCACTTCCAACGGCACGATTTCACACTTGCGCACCAATTGTTCACGCATATTCAAACGCTTCAGAAAGTGGGTCGGTACACCGATTTGGCCCAAACCCTCCATGAAGTATTCGCTCAGCAGGTTGTTCAGAACGCCCTTGCCCTCGAAAATGTCTTTCTTTTCGGCGTTAAAAGCGGTGGCGTCATCCTTGAAATATTGCACGATCGTGCCCGGCTCGGGGCCTTCATACAAAATTTTGGCTTTGCCTTCGTAGATTTTCTTGCGACGCGCCATGGACAGCCTTTCGATTAAGCCTGATGGGAGAGGTGAATCTCGTTTCTGTCGCCCTCATAGAGCAAGCCCGCCAGTGCCGCAAGCGACCCGCCAGCCCTTGTACCGGCGCGACGGGATACTAATATCAGAACTATAAGATTTCTTTCATCAAAAAGGCGAAACCGGATGACAACTTTTGACGACCGCGAGCACGCATTTGAGGCAAAGTTTGCCCATGACGAAGAAATGCGATTCAAAGCTCAGGCCCGCTGCAACAAGATACTCGGCCTCTGGGCGGCGGCCAAAATGGGAAAAGCCGGGGATGAGGCCGATGATTACGCCAAGACCCTGGTGGCTGCGGATATCGAAGACGCCGATCACGAGGACGTGGTGCGTAAAGTGACAGCGGACCTGCAGGGCCGTGTGACTTCTGAAGAAATCCGGCAAAAACGCGCGGAATTCTTGCCGACTGCAAAAAAGCAGATCCTTTCAGAAGTCAGCTAATTCAGAATTAAACATCGGTGCTTTCGGTCATATTGGCCAGACATTGGCAGCACGATAATGTTGGTGCAAAAAACAGTCTTTGTCGCCAACGGCCTGCCTGCCATGGAATCTCAAGGGTCGTTGCGACAGTTTGCTCTATCTCAGTTTCATAAGCTCGTCCCTGAAGGCTTCAGTTGGAGTTCTCCATCCCAGGCACTTTCTTGGCGTGGCATTCAAGCGG
>MAAC01018490.1_pt1 | contig 40377 bp, 38 predicted proteins | sample 1115981 | NCBI WGS metagenome assembly MAAC01 (sample SAMN04961126, study PRJNA320927) | seawater metagenome | isolation source: sample BD02T64 sea water enriched with oil for 64 days | place: USA:Gulf of Mexico | collected 2013-07-27 | reverse complement strand
CGTCCTATCAACTGACCACGTGCATATGTTTGTGTCGATCCCACCGCATCTGGCGCTCTCGACCGTGATGCAGCGGATCAAAGGTCGGTCATCGCGCAAGATACAGATGGAGTTTCCCGACCTGCGTAAAAGGTACTGGGGCAGGCGGTTCTGGGCACGTGGATATTTTTCCACAACGTCAGGCAACGTCACCGACGACATCATACTTCAGTATCTGGAGTTGCACTCCAAAGTGAACCTACCGGCGCCAGCCGGTAGTCCTTCAGTCGGTTCACGCAGGTCATGGCGCTGTGTCAATTGGATGGCGCCCAGCGGCGGTGGTGTTGCGGCCCGTCGGTCGTGATCATGTCCAGAGATAGCGTATGATCCATGTTGCGCATTCGGTGACGCAGCATCATCCGCGTCAATCGTATCAGGTCGGGTTGCATATCGGCGTGAGCGGCAACGTTCTCCATCTCGCCGCGGCCCTGATGATCAAACAGCATTGGCGGCAGTTCGGCGGCAAATTCGACCAGAGTGAACCGTTCGTCGCGCAAAATTCCAAGCGAGGAATCGCTGGGGGTTGTTGCCAGTGCCTGCTCCCACAGGGTTGGCGCGCCGGGTTTGGCGAAGTCGAGTTCGGAAAACGAATAGCGGCGCCAGTCTTGTGGTACTTCGCCTGCAAGCAGAGGCAGCAGCGAGCTACCGTCCATTGAATTTGGGATCTCTTGCCCGACCCAGTCCAGGATGGTTGGTGTCAGATCAATGGATTCGGTGATCTGTGATACCACGGCTCCGGCCCGGTCATCGTTACCGGGCTGTCGGATAATCAGTGGAGTGTGGTAGGCTGCGTCATAAACTGAGAATTTGCCCCAGCTGTGACGATCTCCCAGCATCTCGCCGTGGTCGGCTGAGATCACCACCAAGGTGTTGTCCTCTTGTCCGCTGTCTTTCAGGAATTGCAGCACCCGACCAATATGGGTGTCCACCTCAGTGGCCAGCCCAAGGTAAAGCGCGCGCAGGGTTTGCACTGTGTCATCCGTGGGCAGCAAATCTGGAAACCCCATGACAAAATCTGCCGGCGAATAAGCCTGTTGGCTGGGGCCAAAGAAAGGATGCAGTGCGGCCTCGGCCTCGGGGCTTGGCAGGCGGGCCGGCAGCGGCATCGCATCGGGGTCGTACATGTCATTGTAAGGTGCCGGTGCCACTAGTGGTGGGTGCGGGCGAATATAAGTCAGATGGGCAAACCAGCTTTGATCTGAATATGCGGGTAGGGTGGCCAGAAACCGGTCGGTCAGGAATGCAGTGTCGCTGTGCTCGGCACTGTACAGGGCCGGGTCATTCAGTCGTGGCGCGCCACCAGTTGGCGAAACGGGTCTATAGACATCCGGGTAGCTGTCAAAATGATAACCGTGGTTCAGCAGATGAGAGCGCCACGGATAGGACATCTCCATCCGCATCTCCAGCATCTCCTGAAAGCCGCTCATCTGGTGTTCATAAGACCGAACCGCCGGATCATTAGGGTGATGAACGCGCGGATCCTGCGAGGTATCGGTGTAGCCAAACAGCATCGGCCGATAGCCGGCCTTGCGCATCTCGGTGGCGATGGTTGGCGTGTCATGGCGCAGTGGCGTGCCGTTGCGTACCGAGCGATGGTTCATCGCATATTGCCCGGTCAGCAGCGAGGCCCGCGACGGGCCACAGGGGTTCACCACGGTATAGTTGCGCTCGAAGGTGACGGCTTGTTGCATGAAGGCGCGCAGATTGGGCAGCTCCACATGCTGAGCCATGGCGCCAAACAGACAGTCGGCGCGCATCTGATCGATGAGGATGAACAGGACATTCTTGCGGGGGACCATGGTGCATCTCCTTCACCGAATCTTGCGTCAGATAAGCGCGGAAAGCTGGTGGTGAAAAGAGGTAATTTGCATTCCCGAGGATGTGCTTGCTCGTGAATGTGGGGGGTTCTTGAATTTTCCTTGTGATTTGTGGGGTTTTGTGCATTTCTGTGCATCACTTGTAGGCTGCGTGAAGGTTATTTCTGTGCCATCCATTCGTCCCCCTTTCTCCAGTGAAGCAGACCCAAAAGCAGAGCGTTGCAACATGGGTATTCAGGATTGCGCGTGATGGAACGCGGGTGCTGGACCGATGATCCGCTCGATCCGGTCACAAAGTGGAACATGACATGGCCATTGTAAGTTTCCTGATCAGCCTGGCTGGAGCCACCATGTTGCTGCTTTTTGCGGTTCGGATGGTGCGCACCGGGATCGAGCGCAGCTATGGCGCGTCATTCCAGCGGGTGTTGACCGGACAGCGTAGCCTGACACAGGCAAGTCTGGTTGGTCTGGTGCTGGCGATTGTATTGCAAAGCTCGGCTGCGGTGGCGCTGCTGACCTCGGGCTTTGCGGCCAGCGGCATGCTGAGTTTCCCCACCGGGTTGGCGATTGTATTGGGCGGCGATCTGGGCTCGGCGCTGATCATTCAGATCCTGTCGTTCAAACTGGATTGGCTGGTGCCGATGCTGCTGGCGGTGGGCGGCTATATGTTCGTCAAGGTCGAGGCCCGAAAGGCGCGGCAGTTGGGGCGCATTCTGATGGGTGTGGCCTTTATCCTGATCTCGCTGCGGTTCCTGCGCGAGGCGATGGACCCGATCCGCGACAGTGCGTTCCTGCCCGCCGTCGCCGGTTATCTGGCGCGCGACTATGTGACGGCATTTTTGGTTGGTGGCGCACTGGCCTTTGTGATGCATTCCTCAGTGGCGGCGATCCTGATGTGCGTGACGCTGGTGCAGATAGATGCAATCCCCTTTGCAGCCGGCCTGTCGCTGGTGCTGGGGGCCAATTTTGGCTCGGCGTTTATTCCGGTTTGGCTGAGTCGAGGCATGGATTTGGCGGCGCGGCGCATTCCCTTTGCCAATCTTATCCTGCGCGGAACTTGGGCGGTGGTCACCCTGTTTGCCGCCAATCTGGCGCTGCGGTCCGGGGCTCTGGGTGATCCGCAGGGCGGCCAGATGCTGGTCTACACCCATCTTGCCTTTAATGCGTCACTGCTGGTGCTGGCTTTGCCTCTCTGCAAGCCGCTGCAAAAGACGATGGAACGGTTACTGCCGGATCCGCTGGTGGTCGAACCTGAGGTGGCGACCGGCCGTCCGACTAGCGTGTTGGATCTGACAAATATTGGCCCGCCGACGCAGGCATTGGCCAGCCTCAAACGCGAATTGCTGCGGATGTCAGGGCTGGTCGAGGCCATGTTCCGCCCGGTGCTAGATCTGTATCAATCCGGCGACAAAGCTCAGATCAGGGCGGTGCAAGCGCTGGATGGCGAGGTCAACGATTGTCTGTCAGGCATTCGATCCTTTGTCGCCGCGATCCCACCCGAGGAGTTCGGCAAGGCCAATGCAAAGGCTGCGCGTGATATGGTGGAATATGCCATTCGGCTGGAAACTGCTGGCGATGTGGTGGCCAAACGCCTGGCAGTCCTGGCCGGGCGGATGAGAAAGAAAGACGCCAACTTTTCGGACGAAGGTTGGATGGAACTGACCCGGCTGCATGAGAGCATTCTTGCCAACCTGTGTCTGGCATCCAATGTTCTGATCTCGGATGATCTGGAAAGCGCCCGGCTGCTGAGCCTAGAGAAGACCGAGCTGAAACGGGCAGAGCGCGACAGCCGCAAACGTCATCTCAAACGCCTGCAGGGCGGCAGCTCTGATAGCTTCGAGACTTCGGACATCCACTTGGAAACCCTGCGTGCACTGCGCGAATTCAACAGCCATATCGCGGCTGTGGCCTATCCTATCCTGTACCTGAACGGTCAATTGCTCGAAACCCGGCTGATCGAGGATATGCCCCGCGATCAGGTGGAGACATGAGTGTTGATTCGTGTCCGCACAATATTTGCGCATATTGCTATCCAAAAAGGCTGTTGGTCACAAACCTCTGGAAAGTCACTGATTTTTCCATCTTCGGTCACATAAGGGTTACGCCGTTGACGTAGAGCAATCTGCAGGCGCAAACTGAAATTATTAGCGCCAGAAATTGACCCTAATCTTGGCTGGCTACCAAGAGGAAAAACAGCAACTGGACCGATTTGGCATTTGATTTTTCAAATCTGGTCTTAACAATTATTGAAACTGTCACTGTAGGAGATCCAATTCCACCCGCACAACTTGTCTCTAATAACAAAAAAATATCAAACAACTTTCCAACGGGGAAAATCACTATGACTATTAAATCATCCTTATCCCGCCGCTCGCTGCTGAAGAGCGCTGGCGCTGCCGCTTTGGCCGCTCCGCTGTATTCCAAAAGCGCATTGGCGTCCTCGGGTGAAATCAACATCCTGATGTGGTCGGATTACCTGCCGCCGGAGTTCATCGCAGGATTTGAAGCCTCGACCGGAATTAAGATCAATTACACCGGCATTGGCTCGAACGAAGAAATCATCAACAAGATGAAGGCCACCAAAGGTCAGGGCTTCGACATTGTGTCGCCGACCAACAACCGCTCGCTGCAGTGGGGCCCGCTGGAACTGCTTCAGCCGTTCGACATGAACAAAGTCAACATCGACGCTGTGAACCCTGCGATGGCCAAGATTGGTACTGACGCCTGGAACTTTGCCGATTCTGGCGTTCACTGGTTGCCACACATCTGGGGCACCGAAGGTATCGCATACCGCACCGACAAATGGCTGCCCGAAGGCGATGCACCGTCTTATGGCGATGTCTGGAGCGAAGCCAACGCCGGCAAAACCATGGGTCGTGCACACTCGATGATGTTGGGTGCCGGTCTGTACATGGAAGCCTCGGGCGCAATGGATGCCGGTTCGGTTTGGTCTGCGTATGAGAACGAAGAAAACATGCGTAAAGTCTGGGGCCAGATCACTGACTGGTGTGTTGAGCGTAAGTCGCGCATCAAACTGATCTGGAACGATGCTGACAGCCAGAAGAACGGTCTTCTGAATGAAGGTGTGATTGTTGGTCAGACTTGGGATGGTCCGGCACTGGCTCTGAAATCTGCTGGCGAACCTGTGCATTATCAGGCTCCGGTTGAGGGTGCGATGGCTTGGGTTGACGGCATGTCGATGCCGGTTGGTGCCAAGAACACCGATCAGATCTATGCCTTCATCGATTATGCCTTTGGCAAAGAAGCCGCTGGTGTTGCGATTGATAGCCACGGCTATAACTCGCCAGTTCTGGGCGCGGATGGCTTCTCGGGTGACAACTACAAGAAGAACTTTGCCGAAGCCTATCCTGGCAGCAGCCTGGCTAACCTGAACCCATGGCCTGCTGAAGCACCGTGGTATGCAGACGTTCGGACCGAGTTCGTCAACAAGTTCAAAAGCTCCTAAGGCTTTTGAACTTGTGATCCTGTGGCCCTCTCTCTGGAGAGGGCCATTTTGGCGCCTAAGGCGCATGTAATTAAAGCATAAAAATGGATGTTGCCTGTTTGGGCCGGTGAATATGACCGGGCCTTAGCTGTGCCGCACCGAGGGGGAAGCCACATGAGTGCTGGGGTTGGCGTAAATCTCGAAGATCTCTGGATCAAGTTCGGAGACTTTGTCGCGGTTCGCGAAGCAAACGTGAATATCAACGGGGGCGATTTCTTTTCGTTTCTTGGGCCATCAGGGTGTGGCAAGACCACCATTCTGCGAGCGGTTTCCGGTTTTCTGGAGCCAAGCCAAGGCAACGTGCTGATTGGCGGCAATAACATGAAGGGCATCGGCCCGAACAAACGCCCCACAGCGCTGATCTTTCAGAACCTGGCGCTATTTCCACTGATGAAGGTCTGGGAGAACATCACCTTCTCGATGGAAATCAAGGGTGCTTCGGCCAAGGAACGCCGCAAGCGTGCGGATGAATTACTGGATATGATCGCGCTGACTGGTCAGGGTGACAAACTGCCCGCCGAACTGTCGGGTGGTCAAAAGCAGCGGGTGGCGATTGCCCGTGCACTCTGTGCCGAACCAGATGTGCTGCTGCTGGATGAACCGCTGTCAGCGCTGGATCTAAAACTGCGTCAGCACATGCGGTCGGAACTGCGTGAGATTCAGAAACGGGTTGGCATTACCTTTATCTACATCACCCACGACCAGGGCGAGGCGCTGACCATGTCGGACAATATCGCGGTGATGCGCGCTGGCGTGATCGACCAGATCGGCGATGGTAAAACTATCTATAACGATCCCATGACCCCATTCGCGGCGTCCTTTGTAGGCGAAAACAACGTTTTCCGTGGCCGGGTCAAGCAGGTCAGCGGCAATGAGGTGATGGTCACTACCAACCGGTCGGGTGATCTGATGGCGCGGGTCGCCAACGGCACTGAGGGTCGGCTGAAAGAGGGCGACGAGGCGATGCTGTTCATCCGCCCCGAGGCGTTTTCACTGGCGCCTGTTGGTACTCAGGGCGATCACTTTGTCACCGCGCAAGTCACCAAAGAAGAGTTCGAAGGCAATACGTTCAACATCTTCATGGAAGGCGACGGCGGCAAGGAAATCAAGGTGGCTCTGCCCAACCTTGGCCAGTCCTTTGAAAGCCACCAGGGCGAAGCGATGACCCTGGAATATCAAGTCAGAAACGCTGTAGCACTGCCGGCCGGCGTGCTGGCGACGGAATAGGGGGGCTGAACAGATGCCCCAATTCCTAAAGGAATACTTTAACCGCAACGGCATCGGTCTCGGCTCGGTCATGTTGGGCCTTGTCCTGTTTTGGACCGTTGGTCTGATCATCATGCCGCAGCTGTCGATGCTCGACTTTTCATTCCGGCCGAACCTGCCGCCGCCAGAAATTGGTGGCCCGAAGGACCTTTATACGCTGGAGAACTACAAGTACCTGATTTTTGGCCCCGAGGGCGGCAGTCAGGACTATAACGCGGTGGATCTTCGGGTGTTCTATCGCACCCTGATCGCTGCTGTTCTGGTGACGATCTTCAACCTGATGCTGTGCTACCCGATTGCCTATTATCTGGCACAGACAAAGGGTAATCACATCCGCGTTTTGGCGCTGATGCTGATCATCCCCTACTGGATCAACGAGATCCTGCGGGCCTTTGCGCTGCGGATCATCTTTGGCGAAACCGGGATTTTGAACAACGTGCTGGTTGGCATGGGTGTGTTTGATACGCCATTTGACTTCATCCGCAACGACATCGCGCTCTATGCGGGGCTTGGCTATGCCTACATCCTGCTGATGATCTTCCCGATCTACAACGTGATCGAAAGCTTGGATCGCAACCAGATCGAGGCAGCGCGGGATATGGGCGCCAGTTGGCCCCGCATTCACTGGCGGGTGGTCATTCCCTATGCCAAGCCGGGCATCAGCTCGGGTTGTACCATGGTGTTCATGCTGTCGGCCGGCGCGCTGGCTGCACCGCAGATCTTGGGTGGTCCATCCAGCCTGTGGTTTACGCAGCTGATCTATCAGCAATTCAATGACAACAGCGACTGGCCACAAGGCGCGGCATATGCCGTGGTGCTGCTGGTCACCTGTATCCTGCTGGTGCTGGCACTGATGCGCCTGTTCAAGGTGAACATGGGGGACATCGGCAAATGAAGAACTTTTCTCTTATGCGTATAAGCATCTGGGTCTACCTGGCACTGTTCTTCTCGTACCTGCTGGGCCCATTGGTGATCATGTCGGTCACCGCCTTCAACTCTCCCGGATTTCCACGGGCTGCCCCGTGGGAGTGTCTGACGTTTGAGTGGTTCTCGGCGCTGTTTCAGGATGAACGTATCCTGAACGGCATCAAGAACTCGATTCTGGTGGGCGTAGGGACTGTGACCCTGTCGGTTTCCATGGGATTGGCCGGCGCGTTGATGCTGACCCAGATCTGGCCCAAGCTGCGGGCGACCTATTACACCATCATCATCGCTCCGATCCTGATCCCCGGTGTGGTGATTGGTATCTCGACACTGGTGTTCTGGGATCGGGTCAACCGGATGTTTGGTCTGGATGCCGATAGCTTCCTGTCCAATGGCTTATTCCTGACCATCATTGGCCAGTCCACCTTTATCGCCAGCTACTGCATGCTGGTGCTGGTGGCACGTCTACAGCGCTATGACACTGGTCTGACCGAGGCTGCACTGGATCTCGGCGCAACCCATGCGCAGGCGTTCCGCAAGGTGCTGCTGCCGTTCATGCGTCCAGCGATTGCATCAGCCGCAGTACTGGCCTTTCTGGCCAGTTTCGAGAACTACAACACCACCACATTCACCTTTGGCGAATACCCAACTCTGACCATCGAGTTGGCGCAAAAGGTGCGGTACGGCATCACTCCGGCGATCTCGGCTCTGGCCTTTATCATCGTGCTGCTGACGGTGTTTGCAGCTCTGTTCAACGAGGCGCACATCCGTCGCAAAGAGCTGGTCGCGGCAGCGCGTAAAAGTGCCACCGTGGAAGAATTGGGAAGCGGCAATTTCCGTCTTCCCGGCTTTCTCAGCTCTAACACAGCGGCGGTGGTTCTGGTGGTGGTCGCCATGATGACCATCGCAGTGGTGGGCTCGGCGACGGTTTACAGTCCGCAGCAATGTATCGCGGATGTGAAAGAGCAGAAGCGGATGGAGACCGAAGTGCGGATCCAAGAGCTGCGCCAGCGTCGCGCCGACGAGGCAGCCCGTCGGGCCGCTGAGCAGGCCGACCAAGCAGAGCAGGAACCTGCAGTTGAGGCGGCGCCTAAGCCGTCGAATAACTCGGGCTTTGGTGGTGTGTTTGCTCCCGGTGCGTTGCAGGACGATGGCGCGGACGCCTCTGAAGAGGAGCCGGAGAAACCCGGTAACGATTCAGGGTTCGGAAGTGTGTTTGATCCGAACGCGCTGCAAAGCGAATAAATTGAAAAAGGGCGGTCTTGGGATCGCCCTTTTCTATTGTGCGCAGGCGTCCATCGGCCAAGGCTGATGCCCAGTCCGTTCAAACCTGAATTCTGCTGTTTTTCGCCAGAGTTAGAGGCGGTGTTGATACTCATGACAGTTAAAGGTGACGACGTCGCCAAAGCGGATGCGGACGGGAGATCAGTCCCGTGTGCTAAACGTTGTCTCTGCGCGCCCCGGTTTTACGGGGCCCTGATCCTGATGCCGGGCGTGTCAGGTCCGGCGGTAATCGCGATTGGGGCGCAGTGTGGCGACCAAAGACAAATTCCGCGTTAGGCCTGCGTACGCTGACCCCGCAACACCCCACTTTCAGCACCGAGCCCCTGCCTAGGGCACCCGTTAAATTGAGGGTGATATCCAATCCGGCGTGATACCGCTGGCATCAATGAATTTTTGCACGTCGAGCCCGGCAAACAGCCCGTGATCGGTGATCAGTGCAGCGCTCCAGCCGCGCGCGCGGGCACCCAGAATATCGGTGTGCAGGGTGTCGCCGACCATGGCAATGCGGCTGCGGTCGACGTCTGGCATGCGCTGCTCGACGGTTTCATAGACCGAGGCAAAGGGCTTGCCGTGAAACTCTACCTGAATCCCCAACTGGTCCTGCAGGTCATGGGCATAGTAGCCGGGTTCCAGTGACAACCCGTCCTCGCGCGGGGCAACCAGATCAGGATTGGCCACCACCAAGGGTCGTGGATTACGGCGCAGGCTGTCATGCAGCAGTGCCTGCCTATTGGCGGTCCAATCTGCAGCGCTAAGCATCAAGAAGGCTTGAACCCGGTCATAGGCGCGTGGGTCATCCTGCAAGGCCATAGCGTCAACGCTGAGATCTTCGGGTGTGAAACCGGGCGGCGCGATTATGCCCCATGTCCCGCTGTTACAGACCGCATCGAGATGTGTCTCACAGACATCGCGGCTGGAAATAATTTCCTTGGGGGCAAAATCAAACCCCAGACGGGCAAATTTGGCCTGTGTCTGGGCAGGGGTAAAGCTGGCGGCATTGGTCAGCACCAGCACCTGTTTTCCCATGTCGCGCAGCTGTTGCACCCGCTCATGCGCGCCGGGGATTGGGGTCTCGCCGACGTTTAGGACGCCAAAGGCATCAAACACAAAGACATCAACCTGATCGGCCAACTCGTGCAGCCCTGCGATGTGTTGACCGGCTCCGCCCTGCGGCGCAGTGGGCAGGCGGTTGCGGATTTCCTCATAACGTTCAAAAGCCTGATCCGGGGTCATTTCGATGGAACCTCAAGAACATGGACGTTGCTATTGGATGGTCCCATCTCGGCGCGCAGAGACAGCGCCAGTTTGGGGTCGTCAGTGATAATGCCGTCAACGCCGGTCTGCAGCTCTTGCCGCAGGTCTTCTTCGCCGTTGACGGTCCATGTCATCACCTGCAGCCCCTGTTCCTGCGCCAGAGTCAGGTTTTCACGATCCAGATCCAGAAAGTACGGACACCAGACTGAGGCACCGGATTGTGCCAGAAGTTCCGGGAGTGGCGCAAAGTCGGGGTCCAGACCGTCCATCCACGGTGAACCGGAAAACACCGTGCCATCGGGGTCATTACTGCGCAGGGCCGACAGATACGAACGGTGCAGTTGGGGGTGATTTCGGGCGGCGGCTGACAGGATTTGCCAGTTGAACGCATGGATATAGCTTTGCTCGACCAAGCCATGGTGTTCTATGCTGTCGGCGACGACTTTCACGTAATCATCGGGGTTGATGTGATCGTCTGCGGTGGGGCTGTGTTTCAGCTCGATCAGCAGCTCGACCTTGCGCGGGCTGTTTTTCACCAGCGTCAGGAATTCATCCAGTGTGGGGATGCGACAGTGATGCAGTTGCTTTTGATGTGGGTTCTTGCGGGCATCGTCGCCGCCGGGTCGGTGGCCGCCAACATCAAATGTTCGCAGCTCTTCCAGTGTCAGTTCGTTGATGGCCGGGCCTTGGTCCGGCAGCCAATTGCCTGCCGCGCCGCGGGTGGTATCGCCGGACAGATTAGGATTGTGAGTGATCACAGGCACGCCGTCGCGAGTGAGCAGCAAGTCCAGTTCCAACCCGTCAGCACCGACATCAATCGCGTACTGAAACCCTTCCAGTGTATTCTCGGGCAGGGCAGCCGGGGCACCCCGGTGGGCAAATATTTTTGGCAGTGAAGTCATTGGCTTTCCCAGTTTAATCTTTGGCCTGTGGCACTGTCGAAAAGATGGATCTGTTTCGCCGCGCAGTTTAGCGTAATGCTATCGCTGTTGCACGTCATTCGAACGGATCGCCAGAGGAATTTGTGAGGTGGTCGCGGCCTATTGGGATTGTTATTCGACGTCACAAAATGAAGCCGGTAACCCGTTCAATAGCCCAATAGGCGGCAATGCAGCCGACGCCATAAGCGAGCGCTGTGTTGAGCACGCCATCACTGCGCCGCAGTTGTCTGCCCAGTGCTGGGGTGAGCTTTGTGATCAGTACTGCAACCGCCATCACCGTGGCGACAAAAGCCAGCTGGCCAAGTTCAACACCGAGGTTAAAGCCAAGCAGCGCCATCAGCAGATCGCCCTCGGGGAGTCCGATGTCGCGCAGGGCACCGGCAAAGCCAAACCCGTGCAGCAGGCCAAAGGAAAACGACACCAGCCAGGGCCAGCGTTCGGACAGACGCAGGGTGCCGTCGCGGCGTTTGGCCAGCTCGACCGCAAGGAACACAATCGACAGGGCAATCACGGCCTCGACCGGCGGGGCCGGGATCCGGAGCCAACCAAGTGAAGCCGCCGCAAGGGTGATCGAATGGGCCAGGGTAAAGGCGGTGATGGCGCCGACAAGACGACGCCAATCGTGGATCAGCAGCAGTAGGGCAAAGACAAACAGAAGATGGTCGAACCCGGACAGGATGTGATCCGTTCCCAGCGCGACATAATCCGCCAGAACCTGCCAGGCGGTGGGGTCTTCGGGCAGTGTGAAGCTGGGCTGGTCCGGGGTCAGACGATGGGTGAAGCTGGTGCCCGAGGTGTCCTGAAATCGGACCAAGACATCGGTGCTGGTGCGGCTCAATCCGTCGATAGTAATCTGACGTCCAACTAGCCCGCCATCGCAGGTTGCAGTCCAGCGCGACACCCAGGCGGCACCGTCAAAACGCGGCGTGGGCGGACTGTTTGGGGCGCAGGTTTCTGGCAGTAGCACGTCCATGTCTATGGGCCTGCCTTTGACGTCGGGCTTGCGCCAGAACAGACTGTGGACTTCGCCCTGTAGCACCTGCATTTCCAAATAGCCGGGTTCTAGTGCGTGGGCGTGAACCTGTGAAGATATCAGGGTCATCAGCAGGGCCAATACGGCCAGTAACCGGATCATCATGAGGCCGGGTCTGGAGAGGGCAGAATGACCTCATATCCCTGACGTAGGGTCTGGTAATACTGATCCATCACCTCTTGGCGCTTGGCGCTTTGCCAATCGGGCAAGACTTTGTGAGCGACCTGATCCAGCGGTGGTAGAGTGGCTGGGGATTTGTCGGACAGACGTACCAGATGCAGGCCGTAACCTGACCGCACTGGCCCGACCCATTCGCCAACCGGCAGGGGATCCAGAGATGCGGCAAACCCGGTGCCAAAGGAGCTGTCCAATACCCGCATCGGCGTCATGTCAAATTGCTTGGGCAACAGGCTGGGGTGGCGCAACTGCTCGGGGTCTGCGCCGGTCTTTAGCGCAGCCAAGGCAGAGGTGGCGGCTTCGGGGGCAACCCGGTCGCCTAGGTAGATTTGTTCAAGCGCGAACTGCGGTGGGGTTTGGTAATCTTGCGCATGGGCCTGATAAAACGTCTCTAACTCGGTGCTTTCTGGCTCAATTGCCTCGGCGATGGAGGCGGCGAAGAACTCCATCTTCTGGCGCAAACGCCGATTGATCACCGCGTCACCTTGATCCATGCCCAGATCCAGCGCGGCGTTGACCAGGACCCGACCCCGGATCAGCTCTTCCGTCATGGCGCTGAGTTCGTCCGGTTGTGGGCGGCGCTTCCAGGTGCCTTCGAACCGGGCAGAGAGTGCCGTCAGATCGGTCTTGGTGATGAAAATCTGACGGGTGTCTGGCTGGGCCGGACTGTCATCAAACAGCGAAAAGCCGACAAAGATCAGCCCCCCGATCAGCAGAAAGTGAACCAGGGGTTCTTTAACAATGCGGGTGATCATGTCTGTGGGGGGTCCGTTTCGAAATTAGATAGAGAGCCCTGCGGTAAACCGCAGGGCACACCAGCACTAGCCTTTGGGGCTGTACCAGATTGGTGTTGTATAGGCGCGTTCCTGTTGCTCGGTTGGAGCGCCTTCGGGCAGATCGACCCCGAACTTGACCACGTCGTACAGGTACCAGGGCGGGGTTGGGATTTCGAGCACCCGCGCATAGTAGAATGCGCGCTGGTTTGGATCAAAATCCGGGTCGCTCCAGACGGTGATCAGTTCGGCCGAGCCAATGGTGTTGGTCCAAGTGGCCGAGCTGACATCAACAGTGCTGCCCACGGCGGGCAGTTTGCCATCTGCATCTGGTTCGCGGTTGTCGGACCAGACCACGTCATAGACTTTCTCGTGGGTGGTCCCGTCGCTGTCCAGCCAGCCTTTGATGACCTGCACACGGTCCAGATTGGCGCCAATCGGATCGCGCAGGGCAGCAACTAAAAAGCTGGGCGATTGACCGTCTTCTGTTGCGCGCAGGTCGCTGCCCATTGGCACCCCCTTGGCATAGCCCACAGCAGCCACATCGCGGCGGCGCAGGTCGTTGTCCGAGAAGTCATAGCCGCCGAAGAACCGCACCGTCATGCGCGGACCGGTGGTGCCATAGACCTCTTTGCGATCCATGGCGTCAAACAGCGAGGCGCGGGTGTTGTCCTTGGCCCAGACAGCTGCAAGACCGGATGACACCATCTGCCAAGAATGCAGCACACCGTTTTCGTTTTCCATAAATGGATGCTGCAGCCGTTCGGCGTTGGGCTCGTAGCCTGAATGCTTGCCGAAAAAGTTGTCTTCTTCGATTGCGGGCAGTGAGTTATGCGCGTCAGTGGCACCGATCTGGCCGAACTTATACGGGTTGGTTCCCAGCGTCTCTTCCAGCAGCAACCCGTTCTTCAAGGCCTCGCGGGAGTATTCACCGGCCAACATCTCGTCCGTCTTGGCGACCGAAAGATCAAGGTTGCCCGCGTCCCAAGTGCCGTAGTCGGCGAATTCATCATCGGGTGACAGGAAGGGGTGTGCCTCGCCGTCGCCTTTGATCTGGGTGACTTCGTACATGCGCTCCCATTTGGCGCGTTGTTCGACATAGAACTGGTCGATCTCGCGGCCGGTGTATTGGGCATCGACCGGGAACATGATGCCGTTGGACAGGTTACCGTTATGGGCAAATGCCATCGCGGCGCCGTTGGTCTTAGCCTCGTAGCTTTCCAGGTATTCGTACAGTTTCAACGGGTCGGTGCTGCCTACTGGGTCTTGGGTGGTATAGGGCACCACCTGACGGGCGCGATCACCGTTGTCGCGGAAGATCACGTTGCGGTGCATGTTGCCGCCCTTGACCAGCGAGGTCCATTCAAAGCCGATAAAGGCGGTGAAGGTGCCGGGGTCATTGTAATGCTCGGCGGCGTCGATCACGTCCCCCCAGATCGTCGCATAACGGCGCGATCCCGGCGAATAGTTGGCAAACATTTCAGGGTCCATTTCGCCCTGCGAGAAGTTGCCAATCAGATCGAGGGTGGCATCCACGGCCACCTGTCCACCAGCGTTAAAGCCCTTGGCCCAACGCGCGCCCTGCTCATACTGAGTGACAATCGGCGCCGAGGCCAAAACATCGGTAATCAGCCCCAACCCATCCGAGTGATCAGTGATCGCCAACCAGTCTAGTGGGCGGGCCAGCCGGACTTCTTGGCCGGACGATGCCGTGACCTGTTCACCGCGGGCAAAGCGATAAGCTGCGTCTAGTCCCAGCCGGTTGCCAAAGCCGCCGGCATCCATCGACAGGGCAGAGTGTAGGTGGCTGTCACCCCACAAGGGGCGCTCGGGAAAATTGCGGTCAGCATAGGGGGAATAGGGTGAGCCCTCGGGGAACAATGCGTTCAATTGGCCATCGCCGGCGGTCATTTCCTGGGCTGATGCTGCCGGTGAAAAGACCACCAGAAAAGTCGCAACTGCTGAGGAGAAAAGGGATTTTTGCATCTGACACCTCTTAAAAGAAACAATACATAGCGCGGCCAAAACAATGCCGAATGAAGTGGTCTGGCCCGTTCAATTATGTGCGGGCTGTCTGAACGGTACTGGCTTGAATAATTTGAAGCAATGAAAATTAGTTAAGCCTGCATTGCAGTTGAGTTCTTTTCGGCGTGACCGTGATGGCTGATTGGGAGTTTTAGGGAAATTGTCGGGAAATATGGGCGCTATACGAACAGTTGTTTGAAACGCTTGACGCACTGCTTCTGATTGTCAATCATACCCTCGTTTTCGGGGAGGAAAATTTATGAAATTGAGATCGACTATTGCCGGTTTTGCATTGACGCTAAGTGCTGCAGTTCCGGGTTTTGCGGCAGATGTGACCGCGCGTATTTCACTGCAGTTGCCGCTGAAAAGCCATTTGGGCCAGAATCTAGCATTGTTCAAAACTGAGGTCGAGGCGAACTCGAACGGTGAAATCACTGTTGAGATCTATGACAGTGCGCAGCTGTACAAAGACAAGGAAGTGCCAGCCGCTGTCGGGGCGGGTGCTATTGAAATGGGCGTTGCCTCGTTGACGCGCTACGTGGGCGATGTGCCTGCGGTCGACGTGTTCTACATGCCGTTCCTGTTCAACTCTGAGGAAAAGGTCCGCAAGGCCACTGCGCCGGGCAGCGACGTGCGCGGGCCGATTGATGCGGCCATCGCCGAGACCGGATCAACAGTGTTGTGGTGGCAGGCTTACGGTGGCGCGATCCTGTTGTCCAAAGATGGCCCGGTGAAAACACCAACCGATATGGTGGGCAAAAAGGCGCGTGTCTTTGGCAAAACCCTGGGTGACTTTGTTACCGCTGCGGGTGGTGCGCCAACGTTGATTTCCGGGTCGGAGCAGTATCTGGCCTATCAGCGCGGTACGGTTGATATCGGCATGACCGGTGTATCCGGCGTCAAATCGCGCAAGCTGTGGGAGGTGATGGATACTATTACCGTGACCAACCATGCGGATATTGAATTCATCGTGGTGGCCAACACAGACTGGTGGAGTGGCCTGTCCGCCGAGCATCAGCAGATCATGTCGGATGCTGCGCTCAAGGCTGAACTGACAGTGCGCAACAAGGTGACCGAGATCGAAGCTGGCGCTTATGCTGCGGCTGAAGAGGCAGGTATGACTGTCTATCGCCCCAGCACCGAAGAGATCGACGCCTGGAAGGCGGCCTCGGCCTCAGTTTATGACGGGTATCGTGCCAAAACCGGTGATCTGGGGGCTCAGGTCCTGTCGGCTGCCGAGCAGTACTAAGAAACCCAAAAGGGGGCCGGACCTGATCATCAGGCCCGGCCTTTTGCCGTTCCATAGCCGAGAATGCCATGAATATGTTCACCCGGTCTGTCACCGCGCTGGCGCTGCTGGCGACACTGTTGTTTGTCGCCGCCGGGGTCATGCTGACCTACGAGGTCGCCGCCCGTTATTTCTTTATCCGTCCCACGATCTGGGCCGCTGAGTTGAGTCAGGCCTGCCTGATCTGGGGGGCGCTGATCGCCTCGCCCTGGTGCCTGCGCGAACGCCGCCATATCCGTATCACGGCTGTGATCAGTCATCTGCCTCGCCCGGCCCGTATCGTCGCGGATGTCTTTGCGATGCTGGCGGTGGCGGTGTTCTCGGCGGTGGTGCTGGTCGCGGACGCACCACCGGGTCGATGCTGGACCTGCCGATCTGGATCGTCGAGTTTGCGGTGCCCTTTGGCTTTGCAGTGCTGTTGGTGCAGTCGCTGATCGAAGTGACCCGCGCCGCCCGTGGCGAAATCGTCGCCGAGGGAGAGCACGAATGATCACCGTATTTCTGATCCTGCTGGCGCTGTTTGCGCTGCTTCTTTTGGGTGTGCCGGTGGCCTTTGCGCTGGGCGGCTTGGGGTTGTCGATGTTGGTGGTGGGCGGGTTCTCCCCGCTGATGGCACCGCAGGCGATCCTGTCGACATTGGATGGGTTTATCCTGCTGGCAGTGCCGCTGTTCCTGTTGATGTCGAACGTGTTGCTCAAGGGTGGCGTGGGGCGTGATCTTTATGCTGCGGTGCAGGCCTGGGTTGGTCATTGGCCGGGAGGTCTGGCAGTGGCGACGGTGATCTCTTGCGGTTTGTTTGCCGCCATTTCCGGCTCGTCGGTGGCCACGGCCGCGACCATCGGCACTGTGGCCATCCCCGAGATGCTGAAACGCGGTTACGAGAAACGCTTTGTCTATGGGCTGGTGGCGGCGGGCGGTACTCTGGGTATTCTGATCCCGCCGTCGATTCCGATGATCGTCTATGGCTTTGTCACCGAGGAATCAGTTATTGCACTGTTCCTGGCCGGGGTTGGGCCGGGGCTGCTGCTGCTGGTGATGTTCAGTGGTTATGCGATGATCTATGCCGCGATGCGCGGCATGGGTCGCTCGGACAAGGCGAGCTGGCCGGAACGTCGCCACGCCACCCTGCGGGCACTGCCGTCGTTGGCGCTGGCCACTGTGGTGGTGGCGGGTATCTACACTGGTGCCTTCACCCCAACCGAGGCCGCCGCAATTGGCTTTGCAGGTGCGGTGCTGATTACTGTGGTGGTTTTGCGCACGCTGTCCTGGGCGCAGTTTTGGGAGGCCTCGACGGACGCCATGGCCACCACCGTGGCGATCCTGATGATCGTTGCCGGGGCCAAGGTGTTTGGCAAGGCGATCACTCTGTATCGCATCCCGCAGGATATCAGCACGTTCTTGTCCGACGCGGTCAGCAGCCCGGTCAGCTTTGTGCTGCTGGTCTCGATCATTCTGTTGGTGATGGGCCTGGTGCTAGAGGCGCTGTCGATGGTGTTGATCATGACGCCTGTGCTGTTGCCGGCTGCGATGGGGCTGGGGTTTGACCCGATCTGGTTTGGCATCTTTATGGTGCTGATGGTCGAGGCCGCACTGATCACCCCGCCGGTGGGGCTGAACCTTTATGTCATTCAATCGGTCGCCCGAGCGACGCTGGGTGATGTGGCGCGCGGGGCAATCCCGTTCTTGCTGCTGATGTTTCTCTGTGTGTTGATCCTGTATCTGATCCCCGACCTTGCCCTCTACATTCCTTTTAAGATGTGATGCCTATGACCTCTCCTGCTGACAAACTCCGCGCGCTACTGGCGCAACCCCGCCTGCACACTATGCCCTGCGCCTATGATGCGCTGTCGGCCAAGCTGATTGAACAGGCTGGATTTCCGCTGACTTTTATGACCGGCTTTGGGGCATCGGCCAGCCGCATCGGGGCCCCGGATTTGGGGTTGATGAGCTATGGCGAAGTGGTGGATCAGGCGCGCAATATCGCGGCGGCAGTGTCGATCCCGGTGATTGGTGATGGCGACACCGGCTATGGCAATGCAATGAACGTGCGGCGCACGGTGGCGGGGATGGCGCAAGCCGGATGTGCGGCGGTGATGATCGAGGATCAGCTGGCGCCCAAACGCTGCGGCCACACGCCGGGCAAGGCGGTGGTGGGACGCGAAGAAGCCTATGACCGGATCCGGGCGGCAGTGGACGCGCGTGAGGCGGGGGCGGATATCCTGATCTTGGCGCGGACGGATGCGCGGCATGACCACGGGTTGGCAGAGGCGTTAGAGCGGGCACAAAAGTTTCGCGAACTGGGAGCGGATATCCTGTTTGTCGAGGCCCCAAGGTCCGAAGCGGAAATGCGGGAGGTCTGCGCGGCGACGGATGCACCGAACATGGCAAACATTGTTGAAGGTGGCGAGACGCCGGATCTGCCGCGAGAGGTGTTGCAGGATATCGGCTATCGCATTGCCGCCTATCCGCTGACGCTGATGGCGTCTGCCATGCAGGCGATGGTCGGATCATTGGCGCAACTGGCTGCGGATCAACCACGTGACGGGCTGATGGAGTTTGGCGAATTGCGCCGCCGGATTGGGTTTGATGACTACTATGAGACGTCGCAGAGCTATGCCAGTTCAGCCCGGAGTGTCACCGACGCACAATAAGCAGGGCTATTGAGCACGGCCATAAGGTCAGGCGCGGCCCAAGCGGGCCGTCGCCGCAAAAGTCGGCACCTATCCCTTGGCGCCGTCGGCCATGAATTTTGAAAACGCCGCTAAGGTCTCTTCGCTGACGTGATGTTCAATGCCTTCGGCGTCGTGTTCGGCAACATCTTCGGGAACGCCGACCGCTTTGAGAAACGAAGCCACGATGCGATGGCGTTTGGCACAGGCCTCGGCCAAAATCTTCCCCTCCTCGGTCAGAAATACCGAACGATAGGGCTGATGGGTGGCCAGTCCTTCGTTGACCAACCGGCGCAGATTTTTACTAACGGTGGGCTGTGCCACGCCCAGACGGTTGGCGATGTCCACCGGGCGGGCTTCACCGTTTTGCTGGATCAACTCGGCGATCAGTTCGACATAATCCTCGACCACCTCGCTTTGATGCGCCAGGCGCACCGATTCAAATCCATTGGCTTGTTGCTGCGCCGGGCGGCTGGACTGGCTTTGCACGGGTTTGGTCATATTGGGGTGGTCACTTTTTTCGATCATTTTTCGCAGTCCCCAATATGCCCGGCGCGACTGGACTTGACAACATGGTAGCTCTATCTAATAAATTTAGCTCTAGCTAAGTTTTCCGGAGCGCGCCAACATGAAACGACTCCTGACCCTTTTTGCCCTTTGCCTTGCCCCGACAGTTGGTTTTGCCACCGCCGTAAAGCAGGCCCCCTGGGCACCCGAGGCCGCCGCATATCGTCTGACCTTGTTTATGGGCAACCTTAGCCCGGCGCCCTGGTCGCAGATCGAAGACAGCTGGGAAGACCCGGTTGCCGGGGCCTCGCACGCAGCGGCGGCACTGTCGCGGCTCAGCCCGGACCTGCAGGTTGAATTGCGGGCCGCATTGGACTCGAAAGATCGGCAAGAGATTTTTGAGGCGGCGACCGCAGCAATCCATCAGGGTATCCTGAGCCATCTGGCTGCTGCCGCTGAGGCGTTGAGCACGGCTGAGGCTACATTGGACGTCGGACAGGCGCAGGCGCTGTATCGTGCGTTTGAGGATGGTATCAAAGCTGCTGATGCGCAGGCCTATCGCCGTTTGGGTCTGGCTTGGTTGCAGATGAATTCGGCCCTGGGCAGCAAAGGTGTGCTGGGCAGCGGTGCTCAGGACGTAGACGCCGAAAGTTTCAATGCGGCGCGCGCCACCATCGAGGCTTACCTGAACGCGAATTATGCGCCTGTCGATTTTGCTATTCGGGCCAAGCTGAGCCCTATCCCGGAAAGCGCAATCCTGAGCGGTCAGGTGGTTGATTTGCCAGCCACTCTGCCGCCGGGATCGAATATCGCGGATCAAAGTCCGCTGCCGCGATTGGTGTTGCAGTTCGAAGAGGCGGGCATTGATGAAGCTGATATGCCGCTGGTGGCATATGGTGACATGCTGTTCGATAGCCCTGAGATTTTTGGTGGCCCTGCACGTGAACTTGGGATCACCTGTTCCACCTGCCACAACCGGTCAGACGTGAATCGCGGGTTCTTTATTCCGGGCCTTAGCCATGTGGCGGGCGGCTTGGATGTGAACAGTGCGTTTTTCAATCCGCTGTTCAACAACCAAATGGACGACCCGCTGGATACGCCGTCCCTGCGCGGTATCCGGTTTACCGCGCCTTATGGCCGCGATGGCCGCGAGGCCAGCCTGCGCCGGTTCACCCGCAATGTGATTGTGACCGAATTTGCCGGGGATGAGCCGACGCCGTTTCAGCTGGATGCGCTGATCGCCTATATGCGGGCGTTTGATTTCCTGCCGAACCCGCAGATTGACCGGGCTGGTCTCCTGACCGATCTGGTCTCGGATGCGGCGCGGCGCGGTGAGATCTTGTTCAATGCGCCTTATGACGGGATGAACGGGCGGTCCTGTGCCAGTTGCCACACGCCGGATCGCAATTTCCGCGATGGGCAGGCCTATGACATCGGCAGTGAGGCGCCTCCGTTTCCCGGTGGGACGGCGCGGGCGTTTGACACGCCAACGCTGCGCAGCGTGAATTTCAGTGCGCCTTATATGCATGACGGGTCGCTGCCGACGCTGGCCGCTGTGGTGGATTGGTTCAATGACAGTAAATCGCTGGCTCTGGACGCCGATCAACGCGCCGACCTGACCGCCTATGTGAGGGCGGTTGGCGATGGGGAAGATCCCTATCAGGTGTTTGAGGGCAAAGAGAGCCAGTTCCGGTTGGCCTTTGACGAGCTGACTACTTTTGCCACGACGCTGAATACGCTGTTGCCTGCGCGGGATGCTGAGAACATTGCCTTGCTGGTGGCCACCGTAGCGCCGGATCTGGCGGCGGATGCGGGCACCATGGTCAATCTTGAGGCGCGTCCCGAGGTTTATCAGCTGGCCGATACATTGAGCGCGGTGGGGGCTGCGGCGGCTGCGGGCGACTGGAATTTGGCCGAAACCTATTGGCAGGATTTCCAAACCCTGCAGATCCAAATTGATGAGAGGATGTTCTGATGCTGTCACGCCGTGGATTTCTGGCCGCCACAGCCGCCAGCTTGAGCCTGCCATCTAGTGCTCACGCAGAGCAGGGATTGAAGCTGGCCTTTATCCCGCAGGAAAACCCCGACAAGCTGTTGGGTGACATCCGGGCGATCACCGAGTGGCTGTCGGATCAGATGGGGCTGCCGGTCAGCGGCTTTGTCACCTTTGATCACGCCGCCGCGGTCGAGGCGCTGCGCAATGGCGATGCTGATATCTCATTCATGGGAGCGCTGCCCTTTGTACTGGCCGAGGCCGAAATCGGCGCGGTGCCGTTGCTGGCCGAGGTCTATCGCGGTGCGGCCAGCTATTCTGGGCGAGTGTTTGTGCGTCGTGACAGCGGTATCAGGACATTGGCGGATCTAAAGGGGCGAGACATTGCCTTTGCTGATCCGATTTCAGAGTCTGGTTATCTGTATCCGCTGGATCTGTTTGTTAAAGACGGGCTGATTGCCTCGCCGGATCAGGCGGATAGTTTCTTTGGCAACAAGTTCTTTGCCGGGGGCTATCAGCAGGCGATGCAGGCGATGGCGACTGGGTTGGTGGATGCTGCCGGGGCCAGCCAATATGCCGATTTGTTGCTGACACCTGATCAGCAGTCCGAGGTCACTTGGATCGCCGAGTCCGAGCAGATCCCAAGCCATGTGGTAATTGCCCGTGATGGGCTGGACGGCGCAACACAGGCGCGGTTTGTCGAAGTCATGCTGAGCCTGAACGGCGCCGAGAACGATCACTTGCGCGCCTATATGTATGGACCAGATGGGTATGTCACTACGGACGCCAGCACCTATGACGGGGTGCGCGCCACGGCCAGACGCTATGGATATCTAAAATGACCCCGGCGATTTCACTGTCTGGTATCGGCCATGCATTCGACGGCGCGGTGGCGCTAGCGGCGGTGGACCTGACCGTGATGCGCGGCGAATGCATGGCGTTGCTTGGTCCCTCGGGGGCGGGGAAATCGACTTTGCTGGCGTTGATGGACGGGCGGTTGCGCGGTTGGAGCGGCGCGGCAGAAGTGCTGAATGCGGCCCTGTCTGCGCATCAGCCGCCAAGGCGACAGATGCGGGCCGATACTGGATTTATCTTTCAAGACTTTGCGCTGGTGGAGCGCCAAAGCGTCTATCAGAACGTGATGAACGGGCGACTTGGGCGGACCAGTCATTGGGGCTCTTTGTGGGGCCGGTTTAATGACCGTGATCATGCGGTGGTGGGCGCAGTGTTGCGTGATACCGGGTTGGCTGATCTGGCGGAACGCCGTGCTGATCAATTGTCTGGAGGCCAGCGCCAGCGGGTGGCAATCGCGCGCTGTCTGGCTCAGGAACCGAAGTTGATCCTGGCGGACGAGCCAGTCAGCAACCTGGACCCGGCCCATGCCGAGAAGGTGCTGGAACTGATCACCGGAGCAGCCCGCAAGCGGGGTATCGGCGTGGTCTTTACCTCGCACCAGCCGGAACTGTCTCAGCGGTTTGCTGATCGGGTGGTGGGGCTGCGTGATGGGCGCATCTTGTTTGATCATCCCGCCGGGCTGGTGTCGGAAAGCGATATCGCCGGGTTGTATCACGGGGCCATTCCAGACCCGCAGTTGCGCGTGGTTAGCTGATGTCGCGGTCTGTTGTTTGGCTGCTATTGGTCGGCGCAGTGGTCTGGGCACTGCTGACGGCTGACGTTGAGATGGCAAAGCTGGGCAAGGCTGGACCTCGGCTGTGGGATTTCCTGACCCGGATGGTGCCGCCGGACCTGACCATCTGGCGCGAAATGCTGCGTGGATTGGCCGAGACCCTACGGATTGCCATTCTGGGTACTCTGTTTGCGGTTATCCTGTCTGCGGGCTTTGGCATTCTGGCCTCGGAAACCCTGATGCGGCCTGCCGTTTGGCGGCCTGTGCGGGCGTTGCTGGCGATGGTGCGGGCGATCCCTCTGATCTTGGTGGCGATGCTGATGGTTGGGGCTGTTGGGCTGGGGCCGCTGCCGGGCATTCTGGCCATCACTTTTCACGCCACCGGTATGCTGGCGAAATTCTATGCCGAGGCAATCGATAATGTGGCGACTGGCCCAGTGGCGGCGCTGGAAAGTGCTGGTGCGAGTAAGCTGCAGCAGTTGCGCTATGGTATCTGGCCGCAGATGGCGCCGGTGATCCTACGCGATACCGTGTTCCGGTTTGAGCTGAACCTGCGCGAAAGTCTGGTTCTGGGGATTGTCGGAGCTGGTGGCATCGGGCTGTATATCCAGACCTATGTGCGTTCATTCCAATACGAGAAAGCGGCGAGTGTAACACTGGCCATTGTGGCGCTGGTGTTACTGTCCGAGCTGGTCAACACGTTGTTGAAAAAGCGGTTCTCGTAACATCGAGCAGCAACCGGGGATCCGGATGCTGTGAATGCTGACCAATTAGAAATTGGTCTTTGTAGGGAAATTTGGTCGGGCTAAGAAGATTCGAACTTCTGACCCCCTGTACCCAAAACAGGTGCGCTACCAGACTGCGCCATAGCCCGACCGTGAGAGGCGGAATAGAGGCTCTGCGATGGATATGCAAGCCCAATAGTGAGAGTTTATTTGCCTGATTTTCGTTTCAGCATGAGTGAGATATTGACGCCGCCCGGTGTATAGCCCCGGCTGCGGCTGCGCAGCACCGGGGTGTTGGCCGAACGGCCCCCTGCGGCTTCGCGGATGACAATGAAGATACCGCTGGCAATAATGATGCCGGCGCCCACCAGGGTCATCAAGTCTAGCTGTTCGTCGAACAGCAGGACGCCGAACAATGTGGCCCAGATGATCTGTGAGTACTGCATCGGCGCGACAATTGCGGCCTCGCCGATGGTATAGGCGCTGACCATCATCAGGGTGGCGCAGAAGCCAAATATCGCCACGACGCCAAGGCCGCCCAATGCGGTTGCCTCAAACGGGACGTAAACAAAGGGCATCGCCAATCCCATCATCACAAAGGTGGCCACCAGCGGATAGACCATCAACACCACGCGGCGCTCTTCGTTGCCGACTTTGCGCAGGATCACCGATTGGAAGGCTGATCCAAAGGCCGCGAACAGAGCGGCGGCATGACCCCAGCCGTAATCCACGCCACCGGGCCGCAGCACCACAAGCACACCGGCAAAACCGACAAGAACCGCCAGCATCCGGGGCAGACCGACCTTTTCCTTCAGCACCGGGATCGACAAAAGGGTGATCAGCAGCGGGGTTACAAACAGCAGGGCATAGACCTGCGCCAGCGGCAGGTGAGCAAAGGCGTAGAACGCACTGGCCGGCACCACGGACATGGTCATCGAGCGCAGCGCCACCCACCAGGGGTGGATCGGGCGAAGATTGCCAAGGGTGGTGTCCTGCACCAGCATCACCGTCACCAGCGGGAAGGATAACAAGCTGCTGAAGAAGACCAGTTGAAACGGCGACATACTGGCGCCAAGGAATTTTACCACCACATCATGGGTCGCGAAAATGGCATAGGCCATCAGGGCCAGCATTGCTGCTTTCAGGTTCATGCGTATCACCAGAATAACGGTTTGTGGGGTTCGACTTGGGGTCGTTTGGGGAAGTCTATAGCGCTAACGATATTGCGGGAATATGAAATATGCAGGAAGGCGAAAAATTGTTTCCGGGTCTATTTGGTCTGTGTTTTCAGAATGTAGTCCCGAGACCAGTCTTCCAACGCATCCAATATGGGTTTGAGTGTCTCGCCATGGGCACTCAATCGGTACTCTACCCGCGGCGGGACTTGGGCAAAAACTTTGCGGATGATGATGTCATGCTCTTCCAGTTCGCGTAACTGTTTCGTCAGCATGCGCTGAGAAATGTCAGGAACGGCGCGGTGCAGCTCGTTAAACCGCATGGTTTTGCGGGAAATGCACCAAAGTATCATGCCTTTCCACTTGCCCCCGATGATCCCAAGCGCGGTTTCAGTGGGGCAAAAAAGGGGGTCTTGGTGGGGCTTTTTGGCCATGTAAATCTCCATTAGTTACCTAGATGCATGTATGGACCAAAAACGTGCGTACTTGCAAGAAATGTAGGTGAGTTGCATCTAGCCGTCATGAACTCAAACTTGGAGAGACGGCATGTCCGACACACAATCACTTTTGCAGCAGGGGGCAATAGGCTCTGTCACAGTTCCGAATCGCTTTGTTTTGGCGCCGATGTCGAGGGCCAGTGCGCAGGATGACGGAACGCCAACGCCAAATATGGCGCGATACTATGCGAAATTTGCGCGTGGTGGATTTGGTCTGTTGATTGCCGAGGGCGCATATACCGACGATCAGTATTCTCAAAGCTATTCCAACCAGCCGGGACTGGTATCGGATGCGCATGAAAAAGGCTGGGCGCAGGTTGTTCAGGCGGTGAATGCAGAAGGCGGAAAGATGATCCTTCAATTGATCCACGCTGGCGCAGTTTCTCAGCATGTCGAGCATTCATATGCTCCGTCAGCTGTGCGCCCTAGTGGCACGATGCTGCAGGGCTATGGTCACAAAAGCGGTGCTTATGATGTGCCTCGGGAACTGGACCTGAAGGAAATCGATGCGATCAAACAGGGGTTTGTTCAGGCTGCCAAACGCGCGGAGAATGCGGGTTTCGACGGTGTCGAGGTTCATTGCGCCAATGGGTATTTGTTGGATCAATTCCTGACGCCAGAAACCAATCTGCGCACCGATCAGTATGGGGGATCGTTAGAAAATCGCATCAGGCTGACCCAGGACATCATCGGTGACATTCAGCTGACCACGGGTCGGGATTTTCTGGTTGGCGTGCGGCTGTCTCAGGCCAAGGCCACCAATCCGGATTACTTCTGGCACAATGGCGTAAAGGACGCTGAGGTCATTTTCAGCGCTTTGGCGCAGGCAGGGGCGGACTTTATTCACTTGGCCAGCGAGGCCAAGGGCTATGCCTATCACAGCGCGACACGGCAGGGAGAAAACCTGAGCGCGCTGGCAAAGAAACTGACAGGATTGCCAGTGATTGCCAACGGCGGGCTGCATGATGCTGCGCTGGCAAATGCCATTGTTTCGCAGGATCAGGCTGATTTTATCGCAGTTGGAAAGACTGCAATGCTGAACCCGGATCTGCCAAAAAGGATCGCGCAGGGACGGCCGCTTCGTGACTTTTCCTATGATGTGTTCAGCTATGGGGTGTCCATCGAAGCGCAGGGTAAATGGGACGCCGAGCAAAGCGTCAGTGCTTAAGGCTGCGGTCTATGGGTGGCTTAAACTCGGGCCCTAAGATTGAAGTCCGAGTCTAAGCAAAAGAAACGGCCCCGCGCTGACAAGCAGGCGGGGCCAGAACATTCATTGGATGCCATGGCATCTGACGGTTAGGTCCAGTCGTAAGGCCGAGAAATCGCCAGGCTTTTGTTCAATTGTATCCATGTCGCAGCCTCAAATCGTTCAGGCCATTCAACGCCCAATGTGCGCGCTAGTTTTCTTGCCCGTGGCAGATAGGCGCGCGCATAGGCCAGATGGGCCGAAATCATCGCGTCGCGGGTTGGGACGGCAGGCGGCAATGAGGTCAGCAGGTCTTTTTGCGCATCGGTAATAAGCCGGTTCAGATGCAGGGCTCCTCCGCGATGGGGGGCTCCGGTTTCTTCGATCAACAACTCGACCAGAAGATTGCGGAGGTGGAAAACACCCAGCACACCGTTGATGTATTCCTTGCGACCCGCCGCCAGATGCAGAAGCCCAAGAATTCGGATGAACTCTTCGAACTGGTACTTGAGCTTGGCCAGGTTTGGCCCGTTTGTTTCTGAGGTTGCCGCAAGGGTGGTGAAAATGCCGTCGTGATCAAACAGGGGTTTTAGGCTGTCTTGCGTTTGGCGACCCATCTGATCAGGTTTCAGGATCAGCGCATCAATGCGCGCCCAGTCGTCAGTGATGGCATTGATCAGAACCGGCCGAGTGGTTCGATCCCACCAAAGCACGATTTCGCCGGTCAGACTGACGGCTTTGCGCCAAAGTGCGGCGACCTCATCACTGGCACCGCTATTGGCGACCAGAACAAAATCGATATCACTGTATTGATCAGCGAAACCATTGCTGTAGCTGCCGCTTAGGAACAACGCGCGAATAGTCTGTGTGTCGCGGAGGGAATCGGTGATGACCTCTATGATTTCGAGATGTTTCACGGCTGATGTCCTTGAATATGTGGCGCTGCCGCACGGTATGGATTCTCCATATGGTTGTCAATTTTAACTCTGGGTTGTGTTTTGATCACGCCAAAAAGCCCCGCGCTGACGAGCAGGCGGGGCCGGGTGTTTTAGTACGGGGCCTGTGTAATTACAGGCTGGCGTCCAGCGCGGCCAGGATGGCGTCGCCCATGCCGGTGGTCGAGACCGGTGTGACGCCGTCTTCGCCCAGTAGATCAGCGGTGCGCAACCCGTCGGCCAGAACCTTCTCGATGGCGGCCTCTAGCCGGTCGGCCTCGGCGCCCTGGTCAAAGCTGTAGCGCAGCGCCATGGCGAAGCTGAGGATACAGGCGATTGGGTTGGCTTTGGACTGACCGGTGATGTCCGGGGCCGAGCCGTGCACGGGTTCGTACATGGCGCGGGGGCGGCCGTTTTCCATTGGGGCACCCAGCGAGGCCGAGGGCAGCATGCCAAGGCTACCAGTTAGCATGGCAGCGCAGTCGGACAGGATATCGCCGAACAGGTTGTCGGTGACAATCACGTCGAACTGTTTGGGGGCGCGGACCAACTGCATGGCACCGTTGTCGGCGTACATGTGGCTCAGCTCTACCTCGGGGTAGTCGGCGTGCACACGGGTGACAACTTCGCGCCACAGCACGCCGCTTTCCATCACGTTGGCTTTTTCCATCGAGCACAGCCGCTTGCCGCGCGCCATGGCCAACTCGAAAGCCGAGCGGGCGACGCGTTCGATTTCAGATTCAGTATAGCGCTGGGTGTTGATGCCGACGCGCTCGTTGCCTTCGTTGAAGATGCCGCGTGGCTCCCCGAAATAGACGCCCGAGGTCAGTTCGCGCACGATCATGATGTCGAGGCCGGCAACGATGTCTTTCTTCAGCGAGGAGAAATCGGCCAGCGCGTCAAAACACTGGGCGGGGCGCAGGTTGGAGAACAGATCCATTTCCTTGCGCAGGCGCAGCAAGCCGCGTTCTGGTTTCACCGAGAAGTCGAGATCGTCGTATTTTGGGCCGCCTACGGCGCCAAGCAGTACTGCGTCGACCTCCATCGCGCGGGCCATGGTGTCGTCGTGCAGCGGCACGCCGTGGGCGTCATAGGCGGCGCCGCCGACCAGATCGGTGCTGACGTCGAATGCCAGGTCGCGCTTGTTGCCATACCAGTCGATGATCCGGGTGACTTGCGCCATGACTTCGGGGCCAATGCCGTCACCGGGCAGAATCAGAATCGAAGGGTTGGACATGCGTATACTCCATAAAAAAGCTTGTATGGGAGGTAACTGCTGAGGCCGGGAGGGTCAATAACGGTGGGGGGCTTCTGGGGGATGTGGCAGAAATGAGCGACTTTGGCGCGCTGGTTATCTTGGTGACAGCCTGACGGCTGCTACCTCGGGAGCCTCCGGCGGAGGTATTTTTAACAAGAAGAAGGGTATTGGTGGTTTGCCAGGCCTGTAGCTAGCAAAGTCCAGACCCTGGAGATGCGGGGTGTTTGGCGCATGGCTTGATGGGCTGCGAGCCAGACTGGGAGCGGGGGGATTTCGATGTTGAGGTCCAGTTCTTGCACCTGTGGGTCGGCGCGGCCGACGCCGATCTGGGAGAAGCCGATGCCGCAGCCGGCGCGGACCAGCTCCCAATAGGTTGCCTGGTTGTCGCAGCGGGTGGCGAAGTCTTTCTGACTGATCTGCCAGCCCAGGGATCGAGTGGTGCGTAGGATCAGGTCATTGCTGTCATAGCCAACCAGATCATGTTGCAGCAGTTGGTCGATAGTTTTGGGGGTGCCGCGACGGGCCAGGTAGCTGTGGGCGGCAAAGACGCCAAGGGGCAAGTCGCAGACGTGGCGGGTGATGATGTCGAGCTGGCTGGGGCGATACATCCGCACAGCGATGTCTGCTGCGCGAAACAGCAGGTTCTCGCTGCTGTCCGAGGGAGCCAGTTCCAGTTGGATCGAGGGTTCCTGCTCGCGGATATGGGCGAGGATGGGCGGCAGGATGTAGTGCGAAGCAAAGACGCTGGCCGCAATGCGCACGGTGCCGCTGAGCTGTTGGGACTGACCGGCAACACTGAGGGCGATGGCGTTCATCTGGGCGTGCATTTCTTGTGCCATGGGCAGCAGTTGGCTGCCGCTGGTTGACAGGCTGAGGCCGCGTGGGTGGCGCTCAAAAAGCTGGCAGCGCAAATCCTGTTCCAATGTTTGGATATGACGACCCAAGGTGGGCTGGCTGCGGTTCAGCTGGCGCGCAGCTGCAGAGAGTGAGCCGGTTTCGGCCACGGCTAGGAAGCTTTGGATGAGCGACCAATCGGGGAGGTGGGCTGAGCAGTCCATTCATTTATGAATACATGGACTGCGAACTTTGGCAATATCCGATCTTTCTTGAATGGTTAGGATGATCTCAAACGTAACATGGAGATTGTCCTATGACTCGCATTGCTTTGATCCTTGGCGCGAAGGGCCGTTTTGGTCGCGCCTGTTCTAGTGCTTTTACGGATGCCGGCTGGGAGGTCCGTCACTTTGATCGCAGTTCAGACGATTTGATGCGGGTTGCGATTGGCGTGCAGGTGATCGTGAATGGCTGGAACCCGGCTTACACGGACTGGGCGGCGCAGGTGCCGGGGCTGACTGGGCAGGTGATTTCAGCTGCGCGCGCCAGTGGAGCCACGGTGATTGTGCCAGGCAATGTCTATGTCTTTGGGGGCAAGGCGCCGGGACCTTGGTCGGAAAACACAGCGCACCGGGCGGATAACCCGCTGGGCCGTATCCGGATCGAGATGGAGAAAGCCTATCGGCAGTCGGGTGTGCGGACCATTGTGCTGCGGGCCGGGGATTTTCTGGATACTGAGGCGTCGGGCAATTGGTTTGATATGGTAATGATCAAGGATCTGGCTAAGGGTAAGTTCACTTATCCTGGAAACCCAGATTTGCCGCATGCTTGGGCCTATTTGCCGGATCTGGCGCGGGCGGCTGTCGCATTAGGAGAGAAGCGCGATGACTTGCCAGTTTACACGGATGTGCCTTTTGCAGGCTATACGCTGACGGGACGGGAACTGCTGGCTGCCGTGAACAAAGTGAGTCTGCGACCGGCGCGGCTTAAACCTATGGCGTGGCTTCCTTTGCAATTGGCGCGGCCGTTTTGGGCGTTGGGGCGTTGTTTGCTGGAGATGCGGTATCTGTGGAATACCGCCCATCGTTTGGATGGGACACGGTTGGAAACCCTGTTACCGGGATTTCGGCAGACGCCGCTAGAGGTTGCGGTTGCCTCGGCGCTTCCGTCAGCGTTGGTTGATCGAAATGTCCAACCAGACCGGACGGTGACGACTGGCCAGACCCCCGGTCTGATCTGAGGTTGGGCGCCAGAGCACTCCGGAATCCAGTACTTGCAGATCGGCTGAGGGTAGCAGGTAATCCACTCGCATACGTCCGGCGTTTTCCCATTCGACGGTGTTCACGCCAGCCTCGGGGCTGGAGGGGCGTGGGTCTTGCAGCCGTGGATCATCCAGAAGGGCCGTGATGGCAGCCCGCCTGCCGTCGCCGCGTTTGGGGTCAAGATTGGCACCGCCTGCGATGATCAATGGCATTTTGGGCGGCGGGCCGAGGTCTCCGTCGAGCAGCAGTTGCCACAGGCGGATTTCATCCGCGTTGCGGCGGCCATTGCGATCCTCAACGCCGTCAAACAGCGGAGGCGTGGCTTGAAAGCTCAGCAGGTTCAGGGTGCCTCCGTCTGGCAGTATCAGTGGTATCACCCAGTGGGCGGTGCTGGATAGGCGCTGAACCTGTTGCGCTTTCTCAGAGGGAAAGGGAGTGCCGTCTGGATGTTGCGGCAGCAGGGCACCGGGTAGGTCGCGCCACAGTAGTTGGCTCAGATCCTGCACGGCATCGCGGTCAATTGGCAGGCGTGACAGCAGTGCATTGCCGCCTTGGCCGGTAAAGGCGCCGTAGCCTTGCGAATCTCTGGCCTCTCCCAGGCGCCCGTTCCCATCCAGATCCAGGCCACTTGCCATGCCCGAGTTGGGTTGTAGGGCAAAGATATGGGGGTACGGGGTTTGGGCCTTTTGCAGCAGGTGTTGCAGGGCCTGTAAGGCGCGGTTTTCGTAGTCCCAGTCAAAGCCTTGCAGGACGAGCACATCGGCATTTAGTTCAGCGATGTTGGCGATAACTGCTTTGATTTGGGGATCTTCGCCGCGCGTTATATCGCGCAGCAGCAGGCCGGGGCCGTCGCGGGAAAACTCGGTGTTGTATGTGGCGATGCGTAGCGTATCGGCGTGGCTTGGAAGGGCTAGGGACAGGAGCAGCAGCAGAGATGCGGCCAATCCCTTCATGCGGTTTGCAGGGCCTCAGCGTTGGCATAGGCGCGGCGGCGTTTCTGTTCGATCAGCTCGGCCACTCGCAGCATCGCCATGCCACGCATCAGCAGCGAGGCGGGTAGGAAGCCCCAGGCGCCGATCATCCAGACCAGAGTTTGCGGGTTGCTTAGAACGGTAGGATCCAGCACCGCCGACAGAAAGTTTACTGCGGCCGGAATGGCAAAGGGTAGCAAGACGCCAGCAATCATATTGATGCGACCGTCGCGCTGCAGCCGATGGACCACATCACCGCCGGTGGTGGGGTCGAACAGCGGCAGGTTCACCCAGACATTGAAGGCGCCATTGGCGACCGGCCAGTTGCGGATGTGGATGGCAAAGAAAAAGCTGGCAACGCTGATGAGCCCGATCACATAGGCCAGTCCTGCCGCATCCCTGACCATATTTATCGTCTCGGGCTGCGCATCTGCGGGCAGCATCAGGGTGATCAAATGGACTGGAGAGTATGAGAAATCCAGTGCGGTGCCGATTTTGAAACCCAGCCCGTGGATCAGGGATGTCAGGCCGGTGGGATCAACCGGGTGGCGGGCCATCAGGCTAAGAGCGCCAATGGTCAGCAGCAACGACAGGAACCGCATCCGGTTCAGCGGCGGGGCCTCGCGGAATTCGATGAAGCTGGGAAAGCTGGAGTAATATTCGGCAAAGGTTAGCATGCCGCCGAGCAATGCCATCAGCGCTGCTATCTCGGTTGAGTCGGTGGTTGAATCTGACAGTAACAAGGATGGCATGGCGATCAGAAACGCCAAAAATATACCGCGCATTGCTGCGCCTGTTATGCGTGTTAACACTGTTCGTTCCCTTCAAACTGGCCAGGTCGATACGATGCCGAACCTTTGTCCCAACTTGATGCGATCCCAATAGCCCGGGACTGCGTGTGCCTCATTTGCGCCTCATTTGTGCCTTGTTTTGCGATTCCTCTCAAGATCCGAGGGCAAATATTGCACTGGGCAGGGTGTTTCACGAAGGCAGTGGTGCCTGAATGCATCAAGAACTGTTTTGCATTTAAGCTTATTTAGATCGTTCATCTATATGTAGTGGTTCTGCGTGAGTCAGGCCTATTAGAAAGGCCGCCAACGAGGGTCGGCGGCCTTGTTCGTAAATGTGGCTGGCTAGTGGGATGTGTTTTTCTGACCGCGGCTGGAGAAGCCGATCACAATCAAGCTGAACCCATTCATCAGCAACTCGATACCCAACATCACGCCAAGCAACGTTAAAGTGGCGACGGCAAAATTGGTCCAGATGTAACCGGCCAGCAGCAGTGAAATTGCGCCGGACAGAATCATCGGCCAGAAATAGGCGGTGCTGCGCATGCGCCAAGCAAACACCAGCCGCACGACGCCACTGGCCGCCATAAGGATCATCACCAGCATGGTCAGTGAAATTGCGCCCTCTAGTGGGTTGAACAGAAAGTTCATACCCAGGAAGCCAATCAGCAGGCCCATCAGGATGCCAAAAATCTTACCACCCATCGATTCGGTGCTGGCAAAGCCGCCAACCACCTGGAACACACCAGATACCATCAGCACAGCGCCGGTCAGCGTGGTCACGGCCATGGTTGCAATGACCGTGTTGCCCAAGACCAGAAAGCCAAAGAGCAGGGACAGAGCGCCCAATAATATCCATTTCATCGAATCTGACATCTTATGTCTCCTAAAAAGCCAATAAAAAATTTAACCCGATGAACCGAAGTATTTATGCGGGCTGTATGCGGGTGTTATGGTCGAGATTATGTTGTTGGTGCAGGGGGAATTTATCCGGGCAGCAGGAACCGTGACCGTAAAGGGACGGTGGCAGGGCTGTTCTACCCGTTTCCATCGCGGATTTCTGAAGCAAGGCAATCCGGAATTTATAAAAATTCCGAGCCGGAAAATTCAAATTTTCCGGGTGGTGCCGCAACCGATTGCGCAAAAAATAAGGGCCAACCATAATGGGTGGCCCTTGACTATTTTTAACGCTGTGTTGGTGTGTCAAACCCAAGGGCGGTCCTGCGCGGCCTTGTCTTCAAAGGTGTCGATGGCAGAGACTTTCTCCATTGTCAGACCAATGTCATCCAGACCTTCCAGCAGGCAGTGCTTTTTGAAGGTATCCACGTCGAATTTGATCACGTCGCCGTCGGATGTGGTGATCTCTTGCGCTTCCAGATCCACGGTCATCCGGGCGTTGGCACCTTTTTCCGCGTCAGCCATCAGCAGATCAACCTGTTCTTGCGGCAGAACGATGGGCAGGATGCCGTTCTTGAAGCAGTTGTTGAAGAAGATGTCAGCAAACGAGGTCGAAACCACACATTTGATGCCAAAATCAGCAATTGCCCAAGGCGCGTGTTCGCGCGACGAGCCACAGCCAAAGTTGTCGCCAGCCACCAAAATATCGGCGTCGCGGTACTGTGGTTTGTTCAGCACGAAATCGGGGATTTCGGTGCCATCGCGGTTGAACCGCATTTCGTCAAACAGGTTCTTGCCAAAGCCAGTCCGCTTGATCGATTTCAGGTGGATCTTTGGAATGATCATATCGGTGTCGATATTGACCAGCGGCATTGGGGCAGCGATGCCCTGAATTTTTTCAAACTTATCCATATTGCTTGCTCCTTATACCAGCTCGCGGATATCGGTCAGCTTGCCGGTCAGGGCAGCAGCGGCGGCCATGGCCGGGGACACTAAGTGGGTGCGGCCCTTATAGCCTTGACGGCCCTCAAAATTGCGGTTCGAGGTCGAAGCGCAGCGCTCGTTCTCGGACAGCTGATCGGGGTTCATCGCCAGACACATGGAGCAGCCTGCCAGACGCCATTCAAAGCCAGCCTCCATAAAGATGTCGCCCAGACCTTCTTCTTCGGCTTGGGCACGAACTAGACCGGAGCCCGGAACAATCATGGCACGCATGCCGTCCTTGATCTTTTTGCCTTTGACCACGTCAGCCACGGCGCGCAGATCTTCGATGCGGCCGTTGGTGCAGGACCCGATGAACACTGTGTCGATTTCGATGTCGGTCAGCTTGGTGCCCGATTCAAGACCCATATAGGCCAGCGAGCGTTTGACTGCGTCGACCTTGCCGCCGGTAAAATCCTCGGGGAAGGGAACGGATGCGGTGATCGGCAGAACGTCCTCGGGCGAGGTGCCCCAGGTCACAACCGGCTGGATATCTTCGCCTTTCAGGGTGACGACCAGATCAAACTCGGCGCCTTCGTCGGTGAACAGGGTCTTCCACCAGTCCATCGCGGCTTCCCACTGGGCACCTTTAGGTGCGTGAGCGCGGCCGTTGACGTATTTAAAGGTGGTCTCGTCCGGAGCAATCAGGCCCGCGCGGGCACCGCCTTCGATGGCCATGTTGCAGACCGTCATGCGACCTTCCATCGACAGATCACGGATCGCTTGGCCGCAGTATTCGATGACATAGCCAGTGCCGCCGGCAGTGCCGGTCTCACCGATCACCGCCAGCGTGATGTCTTTGGCGGTCACACCCGGCTGCAATTTGCCGGTGATCTCGACCTTCATGTTCTTGGACTTTTTCTGGATCAGCGTCTGGGTGGCCAGAACGTGCTCAACCTCAGACGTCCCAATACCGTGCGCCAGTGCGCCAAATGCGCCATGAGTGGCCGTGTGGCTGTCGCCGCAAACAACGGTCATGCCGGGCAGGGTCCAGCCCTGCTCAGGTCCGACGATGTGAACGATGCCCTGACGGATGTCGTTCATCGGGTAGTAGTGGATGCCAAATTCTTTGGCATTGGCGTCTAGTGCCGCAACCTGAATGCGGCCTTCTTCGTTTTCAATCCCATCAACACGGTCGGGTGTGGTGGGCACGTTGTGGTCCGGTACCGCGATGGTTTTATCCGGTGCACGAACAGTGCGGCCGGTCATGCGCAGACCCTCAAAGGCCTGGGCGCTGGTGACTTCGTGGACCAGGTGGCGATCGATATACAGCAGGGTGGTGCCGTCTTCTGCTTCATGCGCAACATGCGCATCCCAGATTTTGTCATAAAGCGTTTTGGGGGACATGTGTCCTCTCCCGTTTTGTATTTTCAAGTGGCTGGCAAAGGGGCGGGCAGGCGTTATAGCCGTGCCAGCACCGAGCGGGCGGCGCCGAAGAACCGCTCACGCAGGCGAGTGCGGTCTTGCAGTTCGATTTTTTGCGCCAATACGGGTATCATAAGCTGTCAGATACAGGGGGCGGTGCAGTCAATCAAGGGTATGCCCGTCTCATCTGCGGTAAACTGGACGAAGATTGCGCGAATTCCGTATGTGCATGGCGGCTACCCTCTTCACTCTGCCGTGCAGATCGGGCACAGAGGCGCCTTGATTCGCTTCAAATCTTACCGGCTGCGTTGAAAACTGGTCTGAGGCTTGCTATTTTTGCCCTATCCCCAGCGCCGGGGGACAGACGGCGCCCAAAAAGGAGGACAATGTCCTGTCACCTGATTCTGAAGCGGTTCAAGCCGCTGACCGTGGGGCAGCCGTGATGGCCGCTCAGTCCCGACCAAGCAGCGATGCGCTGTTGGCCCACATTCTTACCTCGCTTGACGAGGACAAAGCCGAAGACGTGGTGCAGATCGATCTGCGCGGCAAGACTGCGATTGGCGACTACATGGTGGTTGCAACTGGTCGCTCGACCCGCCAGGTGTCTGCGCTGTCGCAAAAGCTGGCTGACCGGATCAAGCAGGATTTTGGTTTTACCTGCAAGATCGAGGGCCGCGATACTGGCGACTGGGTGCTGGTCGATACTGGCGATGTCATCGTTCATATCTTCCGTCCCGAAGTGCGTGAGTTCTACCAGCTTGAAAAAATGTGGATGGGTGGCGACATCGCCAGCTAATCCAAGACAGAGGATTGGCCCGTGCATGTGCTCGGGCCGCGGCTGGGAGCGGTCTCCATGCGTGTGTTTCTCTGTGTTGTAGGCCGCCTGCGGGCTGGCCCCGAAAAAACTCTGATTGATGATTATCTGACTCGGTTTGACCGTAGTGGCCGCGCCCTTGGGCTTGGCCCGGCGCGGGTGGTTGAAGTTGAAGATAAGAAAAACGCGGGCATGGGGGCTGAGGCTGCTTTGTTGCGCAAGGCCCTGCCTAAGGGCGCGGTGATCTGTACGCTGGATGAGCGCGGCAAAGTGATCTCGTCACCGGATTTTGCGCAGAAGATGGCGGGATGGCGCGATACTGGCCGTCAGGATCTGGCGCTGATCATCGGTGGGGCGGATGGTATTGACCCCAGCCTGCGGGCTGAGGCGGATTTTTCGATTTCTTTTGGCAAGATGGTCTGGCCGCATATGCTGGTGCGGGTGATGCTGGCCGAGCAGATTTATCGCGCGGCAACCATTCTGGGTGGCAGTCCGTATCATCGGAGCTAGGCGCGCCCAATGGCGCGGGCCTGCGGCGCCAAGTATTTAAGACAAGAAGAAAATCAGGGGAGCGTGACGATGGTTGTCGTTTCACCCCAGCCGTCGATCAGGCAGCGGGCCTGGATCTGCACCTGTTTGGTGCCTTTGGGGATTTGGACCCCGCCCAGGGAGCGGGTGAAGGGTTGTTCGTGTTCATGCGGGTGGGCCAGTATTCGCAGACCCAGTTCTTTGCCGTCCAGGTCCAGTATTCTCCAGCCATCGGCGTAGTGATCCCAGCCGGAATCCGGGTGCGAAAGGGTGACATCAAATTGCCATGTCTCGCCGCTGTTGTGGGCGGCGGCGGTTTCAATGCGGGGTTCATCTGCAAGGGCGGGCAGTGTGGCGGCGCAGAAAATCAGGGGGAGAAGCTGTCTCATAGGCGAAGACTAACTGTGCAGGACAGGGTGGTGGGTCACTTTGCCGTGTCTGCCGGAATTTGCAGCAATATGTTGCGGGACTGCGAAGTGAATTCGCGACGGTAGAGGACCGCGAGGGTCAGCAGGCTTGCTGCCATCAGTGGCACTGATCCGGCCAGCCAGGCCAGCGCTGCCAATGCAAAATAGGTTGATCGCATGCCGCGGTTAAAGCTGCGCGCGGCGGTGATGCTGAGTTCGGCGGCCTGGGCGGCGCGGGGGAAGGACAGCTCGGCTTCGGGGTCATTGGGCACGGCGGCCATCAGCACCGAACAATAGCCAAATAGCCGGTGCGCCCAGACGTGTTTCAGAAAGGCATTGGACAGGAACAGCAGCGCAGTCAGGAGTTTGACCTCCCAGACAAAGGCGGGCACCTTGCTTTGGGTCAGGTCGTTTGCCACGCCTGCCAGCTGGTCTGTATTTCCCATCAAGGCCAAGCCGCCGCCGATGGCAATCATTGACGCGGAGGCGAAAAAGGTGGTGCCCTGGCGCAGGTTGCTGATCAGCTGGGCGTCAAAGATGCGCGGCTGCCGGGTCACCATTTGTTTCATCCAGTCGCGCCGGAAGTCCGCCATCAGCACCGAAACCGAGGGGCGATCCGGTCTAGGGTTCTCGATCCGCCAGCCGATCCATAGCCAGCTGCCAATCAGCAGGGCAAGGGCGGCCAGGTCGAGAGGGGAAAACAGGCTGAGGCGGTCGGTCCAAATCATTTGTATATCCTAGCGCGGCAATATGGATCTTGCCAGTTGGGGTGGATTGGTAATATTATCTTACCAAAAGGAGAACCCCCTATGGAGATGCCATCCCCTAACCCCGCCATTCTGGCGCGTAAAGCTGAATTAGCGGCCAAGCTGGCTGCTGTGCTGCCTGCTGATGCATTGATCCAGGATGAAATGGAGACACGGGCGTATGAGTGCGATGCGCTGACCGCTTATCGCTGTCCTCCGATGTTGGTGGTGTTGCCGCGCACGACGCAAGAGGTCTCGGATGTGCTGCGGATCTGTCACCTGATGGGGGTGCCGGTGGTGCCGCGCGGCGCGGGAACGTCATTGGCCGGAGGGGCACTGCCAACAGCCGATTGTGTAATTCTGGGTGTGGCCCGGATGAATGAGGTGCTGGAGACGGATTACGACAATCGCATCATTCGCGTACAGACCGGGCGCACCAATCTGAGTGTGTCTGGTGCGGTGGAAGAAGAAGACTTCTTTTACGCGCCGGATCCGTCGTCGCAGCTGGCCTGTGCGATTGCCGGCAATATCGCGATGAACTCGGGTGGGGCGCATTGTCTGAAATACGGGGTGACCACCAACAACCTGATGGGCGTCACCTTGGTGATGATGGACGGCACCGTGGTCGAGATTGGCGGCGCGCATCTGGATGCGGGTGGGTTGGACCTGCTGGGGGTGATCTGTGGCAGCGAAGGCCAGCTGGGCGTGGTGACCGAGGCGACTCTGCGGATCTTGCGCAAGCCCGAAGGCGCGCGCCCTGTTCTGATTGGCTATGACAGCAACGAGGTAGCCGGCGCTTGTGTCAGTGACATCATCAAGGCTGGCGTGTTGCCGGTGGCGATTGAGTTCATGGATCGTCCCTGCATCGAGGCTTGCGAGGCCTTTGCCAAGGCCGGTTATCCGATGTGTGAGGCGCTGTTGATTGTTGAGGTCGAGGGCAGCCCCGCGGAGATAGACCATCAGTTGAAACTGATCACCGATATTGCACGCTCGCATAATCCGGTTGAGCTGCGCGAGGCTAGGGACGCGGATGAGGCAGGGCGGATTTGGCTGGGGCGCAAGTCGGCATTTGGTGCGATGGGGCAGATTAATGACTACATGTGTTTGGATGGGACCATTCCGGTGACTGCTCTGCCGATGGTGTTGAGCAGGATTGGCGAGATGTCCGAGCAATTTGGCTTGGATGTGGCCAATGTGTTCCATGCAGGTGATGGCAATATGCACCCGCTGATCCTGTTTGATGCCAATAAACCCGGTGATCTGGAGCTGTGTGAAGAGTTTGGTGCCGAGATCCTGAAGCTTTGTGTTGAGGTCGGTGGTTGTCTGACTGGTGAACATGGCGTGGGGGTCGAGAAGCGTGATCTGATGTTGTATCAGTATGCGCCCGAGGATCTGGAGGCGCAGCTGAAGGTCAAGGATGTGTTTGACCCGCAGTGGTTGTTGAACCCGGCCAAGGTGTTTCCGCTGTCGGTGACCGAGGGTCGACGTTCGGTTGATGTGGCTGCTGAATGATTGGGGCTTTGCCCCAAACCCCAGAGTATTTGGAACAAAAAGAAATGATGACACCTGAGACAGAAGCTGAGTTGGCTGAAATCATTGCTGGGGCCACCGGGCCGCTTGCCGTGCGAGGTGGTGGGACCCGTGGGTTTGAGGTGGCCGGGACGCGGTTGAACACTGGAAAACTGAGCGGTGTCGAACTTTATGAACCCGGCGCGTTGACGATGGTGGCACGGGCGGGCACTGCTGTGGCTGAAATCAATGCATTGTTGGCCGAAAACGAGCAGCGGCTCGCCTTTGAGCCGATGGATCATCGGGGGCTGTTGGGAACCGAGGGTGTGCCGACAATTGGCGGGGTGTTTGCGGCGAATGTTTCGGGGCCTCGGCGG
>MAAC01018571.1_pt1 | contig 40394 bp, 40 predicted proteins | sample 1115981 | NCBI WGS metagenome assembly MAAC01 (sample SAMN04961126, study PRJNA320927) | seawater metagenome | isolation source: sample BD02T64 sea water enriched with oil for 64 days | place: USA:Gulf of Mexico | collected 2013-07-27 | reverse complement strand
CTTCCCCCCCAGAACACACCCCATCTCAATCCATTAAATAAAAACACAATACATAAACCTCATCCGTATTAAACCATTCATTAACTTTCTAGTCAAAAACGCATGGGGAAAAATTGGGGAGTTATATGTCGGTGTGTATCGATGCTATTATTGGCATCCATGACCACCCAAGCTCAAGACGTTTCTACCCCATCCGGTACACAATTCATTCAATTACAAATTCAACCCCTACTCCATAATAAAGTATTGGTTTTAGGCCAAAAGGTTTTTATCCCCCTGTTAAATGATAGTATTCAAATTGATCGGTTGCGGTTTTACCTATCGGATATTTCATTTTCTACCTCATCGGGTACCACCGGAAAAACCGAGCAACGTTTCTTTTTAATAGATCTCGAAAACCCGACTTCCTTAATGCGCTCGTTACCGATGGTTGAAGCATCTCCATGGGACCGTATTCATTTTCAAATTGGAGTGGATAGCGCGACACAAATGCAAGGAGTGCAAGGCGGAGATTTGGATCCGATGCACGGTATGTATTGGTCGTGGCGCAGTGGCTATGTTAATTTCAAATGCGAAGGTACCTCCCCTATTTGTCCGGGAAGAAACAAGGAGTTTTTGTTTCATATTGGTGGGTTTCAAGCACCGTTTAATACCCTCCAAAGTGTGGATTTACCCGTGTATTCAGATACCGTAGTGATTCAAATAGACCTCACCCCTTTGTTTACTCTCCCAAGGATTACCCAAAACTACAACGTGATGAGCCCGAATGCCAAAGCGATGACTTTTGCCCTTCAACTGCCATTCTTATTCCACAGTAAACCATGAGAATCCGATTCATTACCGTCCTATTTGTCGCATTTGTGGGTTATGCTTTTACAGGCGAAAAACTAATGGAGTGGATGTATCCCCGTTATTTTCCCGTACGGGTATATTCCTTTACCGATAATGAATTAACCCAAGAAAAAGTGAATGTAGGCCGGATGCTATTTTACGACCCTATTTTATCCAAGGACCAAACTATTTCGTGTGCCGATTGCCATTCGCCATACAACGCATTTGCCCATACGGATCACGATTTAAGTCATGGAATTCACGACTCCATAGGTACTCGTAATGCCCCTGCTTTGTTTAATTTGGCCTGGCAAAACTCCTTTATGTGGGATGGGGCCATTGCTAACTTAGATATGCAAGCCTTAGCCCCTTTGAGCCATCCTGCGGAAATGGATGAAGACCTGGCGAATGTGGTAAAAAAACTCAATGAATCATCGACTTACCCAAATGCATTTTATGCCGCTTGGGGAGATCGTCAAGTAACGGGAGAACACTTACTGAAAGCCATTGCTCAATTTCAGCTCACTTTGGTTTCGGCCACGGCAAAATACGATGCCGTGAAATCGAATACCGCAACATTTACGCCCCAAGAAGAAGCGGGTTATGCCTTATTTCAAAACCATTGCAATAGCTGCCATACGGAACCTTTGTTTTCAAATTACGGATATGCCAATAATGGTTTAGCTAAAGATACCACCCTAAATGATATGGGGAGATACGGAATTACGGAAAAAGCGGAGGATCGTTTTAAATTTAAGATTCCATCGTTACGGAACTTGAGTTACACGTATCCTTACATGCATGATGGCCGGTTTGACAAACTGCATGAGGTATTGAATCATTACACCCATTTACAACCCGGAGATAGTCCGGAGTTAGCTTTAAAAACCGCTTTGCCATTAAGTTCGAAAGACAAAGCGGATCTCATTGCATTTTTACTCACCTTAAACGACCCCTCTTTTGTATTTGACCCGAAAAACAAATACCCGCACGATTTATTTTCAAAAAACCAAGAATCAAAACAAACCAAAAAATAGAACGCATGAAAAAAACACATCTTTCCATTTTGGCTTTCAGTCTATTCGGACTTTCCGTACAAGCGCAGTTAAGTCCAGCAATTACTCAGTGGATGCAAAACACCACGGAGACGGGAACCTATTACGTATCGGGTAACTCCACTCCTATTTCAAACAATCTATTGGTGAATTGCCAAAAAGTAGAATATTCAGCTACCTCGGTTTACATCACCACTTCGGGAATTCCATCCTATCCCACGGGTCCGTTTTTAGATGGAAATCCAAGTAACGCACAAGACCAATCGGCAATTTATCGGTTTACAGTAGATCCGCAACAAAACTCAGGTACTCCTACGACTACTACGATGGGTAACATTGGCGTTTTTGTAAATGGAGTTTCCCTATTTGACTACCGAGATGGTGTGGCGTGGGACCCAACTACGGGAGCCTTATGTGGTGGACCTGGCAACGCTCCATGTTCCGGTGGCCCCAATGCTATCCAGGCATGGAACAGGGATGCGATACCTGCTGAAATGGCTGGATTTGATTGTTCTAAAGGACATCCCGCCATGGGGAATTACCACCATCATCAAAACCCTTCGGCATTTAAACTAGACCAACAAGTAGTCTCCACGATCTGCAACTTATACGATGCGGATGGTTTATATGCATTGGATGCTTCGCAACACGCGCCATTAATTGGTTTTGCGTATGATGGCTTTCCTATTTATGGCGCCTATGGCTATAAAAATGCCGATGGTTCGGGAGGAATTGAACGCATTAAATCTGGCTATTCTTTAAGAGCAACGACCACCAGAACACACCATGCTGATGGTACAGATGTGGCGGATGGACCGGTAGTAGACGCTACCTATTTTTTAGGATATTTTAGAGAAGACTATGCTTGGGTTTCGCACCCCAATGACGAAGATTACTTAGATGAACACAACGGTCGTTTTTGTTTAACGCCAGAATATCCAAATGGCACCTATGCCTATTTCTGTACGGTAGATTCGGATTGGAACTCCACGTACCCGTATGCGGTAGGACCTACTTTTTATGGCGTATATAGCGATGCCGGTGTGAGTACTATTACCGAAACAACAACGGTTTATACTGGAACAACGGGAATTACGGATGTGGCTTTTGCTGCGATGGACATTACTATTTTCCCAAATCCAGCAAGCGATATGATTGCCGTTCAAATAGGCGGATTGGTAGTCGATAATTTACAGGTCCGATTAATGGATTTATCGGGTAAAGTAATTCAAAAAGCGACCATTAAAACGGGAAGTACCATTGCTTATTTTGATGTGCAATCGTTATATGAAGGAACCTATATTGTTCAAATCATCCATGGAAACAACACCACTGCTCAAAAGGTGATTGTAATGCGAGCAGAATAAGGGGATTCTCCAAGAGTTAAAAAAGCCGTTACGAACTGGATTCTTAACGGCTTTTTTAATGGCATGTATTCTTAAAACTTAATGCTATGGGAACCGAATATTAATTTGCTATAAGCCCTTGAATCTTGCTAAATAACACATCAATTTTGATGGGTTTCGTTAAGTAATCATTACAACCAGCCTCTAAGGCTTTGTCTTTATCCGTAGAAAAACCGTAAGAGGTTTGCGCAATTATTTTCACATCCGGATTAAACTCCCTTATTTTTTTAGTCGCCACTAAGCCATTCATTCGAGGCATTTTAATATCCATTAGGATTATATCTATTTCTGGATTCTTCTTTATTTCTGCTACCGTTTCCATACCCGTTTTGGTATAAATTATTTTCCGAAATTTATTTTCGAAAATTGACCGGAACAAAAACCGGCTTATTTCATCGTCTTCTGCCACTAGGACAAATAAATTACTCAAAGATTTGTGCTCCATTTTTTCATGTATTAAATGTTCGTTGGTTACTTCTTTTTGTCCTTGATAAGGAATGGAAAAGGTAAATGTAGACCCGATACCTTCTTGAGATTCCACTCTAATATTTCCACCCAGCATTTCCACATACGACTTAGAAATAGCCAGCCCTAAACCGGAGCCTTCAAATACACGAGCGTCCCCAATATCGGCTTGTTCAAAACGATTAAAAATGGCATTGATTCTCCCTTTAGGGATTCCTATTCCGGTGTCCTTAATGTAGAATTCGAGCCTCTTTTTACCTGTTATTTCTTTTATCGAACACCCGAAAGAAATGGTTCCGATATCGGAATATTTTATGGCGTTTTTAATCAGATTAGTAAGGATACCTTCTAGCTTTCGTTTATCCGAAAAAATGGTTGTTTCCTTTTTCGTTAGAGAAGCTGTATAGAGTAATTCCAGACCTTTGGAATGTGCTTCTTGATTAAAGAAGATAAAAAGTTCTTCCATAATTTCATTTACCGAAAATTCTGAATTGATGATTTCCACGACACCCGATTCAATTCTAGATATATCCACAATATCATTAATGGTACTTAACATTCGTTCCCCACTTTTTTCAATTACTTCAATAAACTCTTCCTTTTCGGGCCCGGTAAGCTGCGGTTCTTTTAACAATTGGGTAAAGCCTAAGATCCCATTCATTGGCGTCCGTATTTCATGGCTCATATTGGATAAAAAGGCACTTTTTAATCGGTCACTTTCTTCTGCTTTTTCTTTGGCCATGATTAACTCATGCTCTGCCAATACCCGTTCTGATATATCACGAATGGTTCCCAGTACCAAATCCTTATGGTTAATAGAAATCGTTTTCCCGGTTACCTCAGTGATGTATTCTTTTCCATTTTTTTTCTTTAATTTTACTCGAATTGGAATGCCTTCATACTTTCCTTTACTCTCAAAAAAACTATGGCTAGGCTGTTCTTCGGCTTTCATTTCAAAAACCGAAAGCTTTAAAAGTTCTTCTTTTGAATACCCCGACATTTTACAAAATGCAGGGTTTACAAATACATAGTTCCCATCCATATCAGCCACGGTTATGCCTTCTACGGATTGATTGGTAAACATTCTGAATTTCGCTTCACTTTCTTGTAATATTAAACTGTTTTTTTTTCGTTCTGATATATCCCGTACAATGACTTGCACCAAATCATTCTTTTGGTCGTAATATTTTGAGTTGATTTCTACCTCTATAACCTCTCCTTTTTTAGTCCTGAATTTTGATTCAAAGAAAACTTGTGCCCCTTTTGTTTTCTTTACTTCCCTTTTTAATTGATTAAGTCTCTCTTGCTCTTCTTTTGGATGTAAATCAAAAACGAGTTTGCCTACCAATTCATCGTGGCTATACCCCAACATCCTAAGCGCTTCTTTATTAACATCCATAATAACGGAATCCAAATTGCCAATTATTATGGCATCATTTGATTCTTCAAAAAGGGTTTTGAATTTTTCTTCCGTTTTCTTCCGTTCGGTAATATCGATGGAAACCCCGAGTAAGGACACGAGTTTTTTATTTGCATCAAATAGCGGGAATAGAGTAAAAAATGCCGGGAAGTGTTCCCCAGATTTTCGGACCAAGGTTACCTCACCCGAATAACCTCCTTTACTGTTACTCGCCATTTGAATCATTTCCGGAAATCTATTTATATTTTCTTGGGTATGTAAAATAGAAATTGATTTCCCTATTATTTCAGGCGAATGGTATCCAAACATATTTTCGGACCCCAGGCTAAACTCTTCAATTAAAGCGCCATCATTTACCAATTTCACTTTCACAAAGGATACGTTTTGGGCGGCATCGAAAACAGATCTAAGATTTTTTTCACTTTCTACCAGCGCCTTTTCTGCCAATTTTTGATCGGTGATATCTAAACTAAATCCTCCAAGAAGCTTTTCACCATTGGGTAGGGTAATGGAAAATTTATTCGTAAAATAATCTCTTACCTCCCCATTTTCATTCGTTATTTTTTCTTCTAATCTATAACTCCCATCCCGTAATGCCTTTTGGTCATCCGTAATAATCTGCTGGGCCATTTTGGGAGTGAAAATTTGAGTGGGCCTCTTCCCTAGCCAATTCTCAGACCCTGGAAATTCCTTTAAAAATTTATTAATGTAAATCAGCTTGAGGTTTTGATCCTTCAAAAAAACAGTTCCAGGAAAAAAGTCCATAAAAGCAAAAAATTTCTTTTCGCTACCTTCTAATTCTTGGTAACTCGTCTCCAATTGTTGAAACGTAGCGCGTAGTTTTTGTTCCGTTGCTCGTAACTGTAGATTACTTGCACGTAATTGCTGTTCCGTTGCTATTAATTGATGATTATTTGCATCGAGCCATTCGTTTTGCGTCTCTAAAACTTGGGTGTAATTCTTAAACTTACGTAGGGTTACCAACCAGGCACTAATAATCAAGGAGAATGCAATAATTAAAAAACCTATTAAAATAGCCACATGTTGGGCCTGTCTATTCATCAAATTTGCAGATTCTAACTCCAAGTCCTTTTTTATTTGGATCATTCCAGACTTATAAATTTCTTTTTCCTTCAGATAAAATTTAGTACCTAGGAGTTCTTTTGCCTGGAGAAGGTAACCTTCATTGACGGCAGTAAAAACCTGCTTTTCAATTTTCACCAGATTTATATTGGCATCAAAAGTTTTTTTAGCCGACTCCGCAGCAAAGGACTCTGGAACTAGGGATATGAGCTGCTTAAGGGTCGTGTCGAGTGCTATTTCTAATACATGGTATCTTCTCTCCCAAATTTCATCCCCGGTGGCAGATGCCATTTTTGCAGACATTGTTAAAGCCTCATCAAAATGCAAAACATCCCCTTTTAAATCCGAAATTTGAACCGTTTTATCTATCGTTTCGAATACATTTTTATAGGTTCTCCAACTAAAGAAAATAGAAACACCTAAAACGAATAGCGTAAATAAACCGGAAAAAAACAATAGGCGTAACGGGAACAATAGTTTTATTTTTCCTTTATCGTATATCTCCTGAAATTTTCCCATCGTTCTATTTAGTACCTATTCCTATTTACTTACTTGAAATTGATGTAATTCCTTCTCCTGACTATCCCCAATGGTAAAGTTTACCGTTCCCACATTCAAGTTCAAGGAGGCCGTTCGTCTTTCATATCCCCCAATCGCTATTTTTTTTACGGTAAGGTTTTTCTTTTTCGCAATGGCAATCACGTTCTGAAATAGTTTTTCAGCGATGGTATCCTTTTCTTTTCTTAATACATTTGCCCCACCCACGATACAAATTTCTGTATCTCTTATTTTAGCCCCTTTCTTTTTTAACGCATATATCAAATTTTCAAAGGCGTTTTCCGCATACTTATTCTCCTTTTGCCCAATGTCCGATTTACCGGGTAACATGATATGCGCAAGCCCTCCAATCTTTGTGCTTGCATCATAGGCCAAAACAGCAATGCAAGAGCCCAATGGAGAACACCGGATCACTCCATTTCCGGATCCTGTAAATACACATCCTGTGTACACGATCTGTTCCGATTGCTTTACCGATATTCTTGGATGCAGATTCACTGATTTAAAAATTGAATTTAACGGTTTGTATCCTTGGCTATTTTTTTAGTGTCGGCATATAATCCATTTCGAAATGGATAATCTTCCTTGTTTTTTCTGAAAAGATTTTATCCTTTCGGTTTCTTCAATTAAGGCGTACTAAATATACGATTTTTTCAGCTTAAAACTTTTCCTTTACGACATAACAGCATAAAATCCTACATCACCCCTTTTTTAAACCTTTGAATACTACTTGCTTTACGATTTTACCTACCGATCCAATGTATCGCTCATAAGAGCGGGTAGTGTATGTACGTTTTATTTTGGAGGCGGTTATATGTATTTGATTTCGGTCTTTACTCGTTTTCTCAAACGGGGTATCTGGAAAAAAAATAATACTCCTTCTATTCGGAATGAATGGTTTTAATTTTTTTGGCTCCAAAAACCACAGCAATACCTATGGTATGTGTATTTACCAGTTCATATTTTTTATTGGTAATCGGAATATTGTACCCATAAACGACTTTCCATTTCCCGAGTCCCATTCCAATTTCTGGTCTAAACCGCAAAGTTGACTCCTCAAAGTCCGTGTAATAAATCACGTTCAAACCCATGCATACACCCGCTGACCCTCCTGCTATCCAAGCTCCAATTTTGGGTCCAACAACCATTTTATCACCCAATTTAATTTCGCTTGAAATAAAATATGCCCAGGCGGTGGGATGATGCCCTATTCGACCATATTGATGGATGGCAATTCCTAATTCTCCGTAATGGTTTTGCCAAAAATTATATCCCGTTAAGATGGAAACATACCTCTCTTGGTCCACCCTATATTTATTATTATTCGGGACGGTATCCCTTTGGGTCTGTGACAAACCAAGATGGAAAAATCCAAAAACACATAAAATTATCGTTAGTATCCTTCTCAATAGGCTGTCTCTTTATATCCGAAATTAAGGTATCCCCTTCCCATTTTCAATTAATGGCTTGTAAATAATGATTTAGAATAATATTAAACCCAGAGAATTCACCTCATCGCTACCCGCTGGGAAAGCAACCCCACTTTGCCAATTAAAAACGGGTTATCACCCTATGCAAAAGGCAAGAACTATTGGCGAACATGGTTAGCTCGCATGGTTTCGTTCATGTTCAATCAACCACTTTTTCCGTTCAATTCCACCGCCATAACCGGTCATGGTTCCGTCTTTTCCAATCACTCTATGGCACGGTACAATAATGGAAATTCGGTTATTGCCATTTGCGGAAGCCACTGCTCTTATTGCTTTGGGATTTTGGATCTTTACCGCTTGCTGCTGATAACTTACTGTTTTTCCATATTCAATTTCTTGTAAAACCTTCCAAACTGAATTTTGAAATTCCGTTCCTGGCGTGATCAACTTTACATCAAACGTTTTTCTCTCCCCCTCAAAATATTCGGCAATCTCCTTTTTAGCCTGTTTAATAGGCTCATTTTCCCCGGCTATAATTTGGGCTTTCAGTAACTTTTGCAGGTCTTTAAACTCGGTCTCCAACATTCGTCTATCCACAAATTCCAATAAACAGATTCCATTTTCGGTGGCACACATAAACATGGGTCCTAAGGGGGTGGTGAGTCGACTGATTAAAATGATGTTACTATCTGTACTTTTTTGAGGCGAATTACCCATGATTTTTTTAAAGGTATACCCAAAACCACTTAAGGATTCATAACCCGAATCATAAGCGGTACGAGTTGTATTCTTTCCTTTTTTTAATTCTTGATAGGCGTTATTAATTCTATACATTCTTTGATAAGCTTGAAAAGTCATCCCATAATTATTTTTAAACCATCTTCTAATTACTTCCGGACTCTTATTATTCTTCCGGAGGTGATCATCGGTAATTTTTTCTTTTGGATTTTCTTTCACTAATGCAATCGCCCATTTGACTTGTTCTGGTGCTTCGTTTGCATTTTCGGTGGGTTTGCAAATTTTACACGGTCTGTATCCATGGTCTAAGGCTTCTTTAAAGGAAGTATAGAATTCTACATTTTCCAATTTTGGTTTTCTGGCTCTACAGGTAGCTATGCAAAAAACGGAAGTCGTTTTTACACCTACAAAAAAGATCCCTACAAAGCGCTGTTTTCGTTCTAACAAAGCTTGGTAATAGGTTTCTATTTTCTTGTTTTCTGTAATTAACATGTGAAAATTGATTTAAATGACTTTTGCTTTAATAGTTCCTTTGTACTGTTTTCCAATTGATCGTACATTTTGGTAAATAAAAAATTACCGGTACTCATCCGTTTTACGCCCAATGTAGTTAAGGTCTCAAAATCTGGAAGATTTGGCATACTCATTACATTGATTGGCAAACGAGTACAAGTTACCATTTCTTTTATGTCTGTTACTTTTTCGATACCGGGGATAAAAATACCATGTGCACCTGCCCCTTCATATAACCGAATTCTTTTCTTGGTTTCGTCTATTACGTTGGGATGGTTTAACAAAAAAGTATCGGTTCTTACATTCATAAAAACATCGACATTCTCTTCCAATAGGATCGAATTGACTTCTGCGAGTATTTTTGAAAATTCATCGGCATCTAATAAGATCCGTTCATGCGCCACCCTACTATCCTCTATATTAATACCTACCACTCCAATATCTACTAATCGTTTGATATGATTAGCTATTTCTTTTGGCTGAAGACTGTAACCCGATTCTAAATCAACAGATAAAGGAAGAGTGGTATTTAATGCGATTCTGTTTACCATATATTCTAATTCAGAAAATTTCATTTCTTCGCCATCTTTATACTCTAAAAGGGAGGCTATGGCAGAACTCGAAGTTCCAAGGGCTTGAAAGTGTAATTTTTCGGCCAATTTTGTGCTGGGTACATCCCATACATTCCCCAATAGTAAAGGCTGCTCTTGTTTGTGTAAGTTTTTAAATTTCATCTTTTTATAATTTGATGCAAATTACCGGGGATGAAATTTATTCCGCAACCGAAAATTGGACGAGTATTTTTTCTCCTACCACAAATCTGATGCAGTCTATACTTTTTCAACCATTAGAATGCCATTTTCTTCCCCGTTTACATACCGGAAAACGATGAAATGGAAATAAAATTTTTGGTTTACTATGGATAGAAGTTGTGTTCCCATTTATGTAAATAATGTCGTTAGGAAATGAATCTAGGACTACCTTAAATCCACTTCATAATTTATTTTCTTTGTCGCATTGTGTAACGGATTACTTTTGGTTGCGTCAAAAAGGGGTAACATACAAAAAAACACAAATTATGAATGAAGAGATTTTAATCCCTATTTCGCTTTTCGGAGCTGTATTTGGAATTATTTACATCTATTTGATGACTCGAAACAAAGAGCGGATGGCTTTAATTGAAAAAGGTGCCAGTGCCGAATTATTTAACAAACCTATTCAGGAGGGCCAATGGGGTTTGAAATTAGGGATCATGGCAATTGGAGTAGGAATCGGAATTGTGGTGGCTAATCTATTTGCATCTTCTGGTTTGTTGGAAGAAGAAGTGGCTTACCCTGCCATGATTTTCATTTTCGCAGGTATGGGCTTGGTGGCCAGTTACTATTTTACAGTAGGGAACAAACCAAATAGATAAGGGGAATGCTCCAACCAGAGGATCCGTTTTATATTGATAAAGTATTAGCAGGGGATTCCTCTGCTTTTGCAGTATTAGTTGAGCGACACAAAAACAATGTTTTTAATATCTGTGTGAAAATATTACGGAATAAGGAAGAGGCCGAGGAAGTGGCTCAAGATACCTTTCTCCAGGTGTACGAGAAACTAAATAGCTTTAAGAAAGAAGCCAAATTCTCCACCTGGTTATTTCGTATTGCCTTCAATAAGAGCATTTCTCAGCAACGAAAAAACAAAGCCAAACCATTGGATATGGAGGCTTATTTTTACGAGACGTATACCGAAGATGAGTGGATAGATTCCTTAAATTTAGAAAGCACCGAAGAACGGGAACGCAAATTAAAATGTACTATTGCTAAATTAGAGCCTGAACAGCAACTCTTGCTCCAATTGTATTACGATAAGGATATGTCCGTTAGTGAGGTGGCTAAAATCATGAATCTCACCGAAAGTAATGTAAAAGTTAAAATTCATCGGGCACGGCAACGGTTATTTAAGCTGATGCAACCTATCACACCATCAAAAACAGCATAGCATGATTGATCCAGATAAAAAGATAAAAGCGTTGTTGAAAGGGAGTTTTGATACCCCTACTCCATCCCCCGATTTCACCCATACTATTATGGACAAAATTGCGGCACAAGAGCCATTAATCGCCTCGCCTAAATTTGAATATGTGCCCGTAATTTCAAAAACTGGATGGATGCTTATCGTTGTGGGCTTTATTTCCCTGGTCTTTTTAGCGCTTTCGGGTTCCAAAGAATCCACCTTTAACGTCTCTAACCACATACCTAACTGGCACTTGGATGTTTCGATCGCTCATTTTCAACTTGTTTTGATGGCGGTATTGAGCATTTTTGCTTTATTACTTATTGATCGCTTGCTGGTCAAGTTAAAGTTCCATTAAACCCTCAAATAAATAGGGTATTTACTCTTCTGTTTGAAAGCATACCCAAAGACGGTCGAAAAACGGGTATTCAACTGCCCTCACTTAGCTTTTGACTGTCGGCTTGTACAGAGCACTCAGCAGAGTCCGGAGTGGAAGTAAGCGGAAGTCTAATCTAGCCAACCAATTCGTTCCTTTTATTCCCAAGCTTTAATGACCGTTATTTGAGCGTTTTGAATGGAGTATTTACCCCAAGACTTTTCTCCCACCACCACCTGGTAAACTTTCGTTGTCTCTGTACTTTCTTCTGGACGCAACTCTGAGCCGTAAAGCAAACAAGTCCATTTAGTAATGGCGTTGAAATGGTGGATTAATACGTCTCGATTTAAGGAGATGGACACTAACTTGGAATAACTAATATTACAGGGACCATCGGTCTCTAATTCGAGTAATACATTTATGTTTCCATGATCAAATGAGAAATCCCTAAGGCGACAATTAAATTCACCAAATCCATTCATGCCAACCATTGCATAGTTATCCGTGGGTAATACTTTATATATAAGATCGGTAATGTCAATATGCTTATCTGCCTTATTCTCTCTCGTTATTAAGAGTTGGATGCGTCTTTCTAAATCATTTTCCTGAAAATTGAATCCTACGACTGGTTTACTATTATTGCCCTGGGTCCATACGCCATTTTCCGCGCTTAATGAGAACATCTCTTTATAGTTGATCGTTATCTGAGGACCATCGCTCGTATGAATAAAAAAGGAATCTGGGTAGCCCTCTGGTTGGGTATTGCTTTCAGGTATACCCTCTTTTGAATTGGGTACATACAGACTAACTCTCGATCTATCCCAATACCCAATTAATGGAATTTTCACCTGATCCTGATCATACCAATACCATCCCCTAATGGATCCAAATCTATAATAAATTGAAAATTCATCTCCGGATGGGATAGTTGGTTCATTATAATGTAGGTACATCGTAATGGGGTCTTTACCTTCTATTATCGCAGAATAAATGTAATCTTGAAATAGGTGATCCACTAGTTTTACGTGGTCCTTTACCTGAGCCTTTACCCCTAAGCATAAAAATAAAAACGTACCTACTATTCGAATGGATTTTGAAATACACATGCTATGGAACTATTTAACTGTTATGGAAGTGTACAAAAGTAAATGAACTCGTTTCCATAATTGCTCAGGTATACTTAGCAACGGATGGATTCAAGACTTCACCAGGAGTTTAAAGTCTTGAAAACTTTTACCAAAGCGGGGTAGCGAAGTTTTTGAAGCCATGCACACGTTTATTTTTTTATTAATCTAGTCACAGATTTCGTATTTCCCGTTTCAATACTCAAAAAATATATTCCTGGAGGCCCTTCAAAATTTAGATCAATCCATTGATTTTCTGGGTAACGTAAAGCGTGCATCACTTTTCCATTAATATCCATGATTTTAAGTTCGGTTACCCCTATAACATCGGTCAAGTTTATTGATAAATGGCCATTTGTGGGATTGGGAAAAATTTCGATGTTGGAATTTGACACTTCCATCAAACTCACGGTACTTGGAATCACTTTAATTTTCAATCCAACAGGTCGATGGTCGGAAATATAGGTATCATAGGTGCTTGTTCCTCCGGCCATGAAATCGTCTACTTTGATGGTTTGAATGACCGATCCAGAATTGGAAAACTCCGTAAATAGTTCGTTTGTAATTAAGATATGATCGAGGTGTGAAGGCCATCCAGGATACGACCAGTGGGTAAAGGAACCACCCGCAATGGTTGCATCCGCAAATACGTAATTCGTAGAGTCCTCTATAAACATCTGAAACACATTATTCGGACTTCCATCGGTTAATATATCGTTTAAGTCTCCCGTTACAATTACCCGAGATGACGGGAAATGTAAATCAATGTATTCTTTGAGCAATGAGCTGGCTTTAAATCGTCTGTATTCCTCATCCGAGGAATTGCCAAAATCCATGACACCATCGCCACAACATTTGAAGTGGTTATTAATCACTATAATTTCTTCTCCCATATACGTGAGTTCCATCACCAAAGGAGATCGAGGAAAGGCATTCCAATAAGGAGAGGTATCATAGATCCTATAAATGGACTGAATGGTTATGGAGCTGGTCTTGTAAACGTAAGCTAGTCCTCCAAACCAACCACTAGCCATAAACAACTCGTAACCAGGTAGGTTATTTATCATTTGCCTACATAAGGTGGTATCATCAATTTCTTGTAAACCGAGCACATCCACATCTAGGGATTCAATAATTTTGCTCACAGAATCCACGGTGATAGATCCGTGTTTTGGAAACCATTCAATATTCCAAGTCACCACTTCAAAAGTGGAATCCGTACCGAGAGAAATATCGCTCAAATTTTGACTGAAAAGTTGCCCGCTGACCAACAGAACCAATAAGGCGGATGTTAGGAACCGAATCCTATTTACAAATTTATTTTTCTTCATTAGTCTCTACTATCCTTAATTGAGCACCAAAAACTTACCGAGGAAGGTGCTCTGCGCAATTACACCTAGAACGAATTACAGTTTTAATAAATTCCATTTAAAAACCCTGTATTTATTATCCCATGTTCCGCTACAATGTTAAACGATTGCGGTAGTAAACTAGCATTTGTTTTCAGATATATTTCTGGAGGAAGATGGTCCGAGAAATAATGCCCTGCTCGATTCTCATGGTTCTCTTGATTCCCATTTTAGTTTTTTAGTAATTCTTTTAAAGGTAAAAAGAATATTCCAATATTAATAAACGCAAGTCCGGGTAATAAATAAGCTAACCCAATTAAATTCTTCGGTAAAGGCATGGGTTCAACTATTTGGTAAACCGCACTAAAGCACCAAAACAAAATGGTAATTACAGACAGAATTTTTATGGTTTGCTGCTGTTCCTTTTTGTAAAACAAATGATACATTAAAAACACCGCTACCACGAGTAAGTTAAAACTGAAGTAATTATTTAACGCATACAAGGACCAATTAATGGTGGGGGTTCCTACGGATAGAAAATCACCCCAATGAAATTGAAAAGGAATAAAAAAATGATACATAGCCATTAACACGGTTTGAATAGCTCCAATTTTTAAAAGTGTCGTATTTAAATTTTTCATCGGTCATTAATTTTTAGAAATGAATTCGAAGACCACCTCTTCGTACTGGATTAAATTAGGGGTAGAAAACACATTATGTGCGGTATTATTAAAAAGGACCACTTTACTATTCTCATTATGAGAATGTTCAATGAGTGTGGTCGCTTCCGTTTCTATTATTGCGGAATCGGTATCGCCTAGCAATACTAACATCGGTGATTTAGAGATACGCGTTAAGGCCTGATCAATAGCCGCTTCACTAATTAGAGGTGCAGTGGGCATTCTGTATTGTCTTTTAAAACTTTCACCCAATTGGTAAGGAGGTGATTCTAAAATCACTTTGTTGGATTCGCCAATCAAACTCGCACCAAAAATGATGGCTCTTCCTCCATGAGAAAATCCATAAAGCGTTACCTCTCCATAGGCGTCAAAATGACTTTTATAGTACGCATAGACCGCTTCAATTTCCAATCCATTTTTCTTACCGGTACTTGCTTTATCTCCCCCACTTTCGCCTCTTGCTCTTAAGTCTAATAAAATAACAGAGTACCCTTTGGTATAAAAAAGAGACGCACGTTTTAACATATGGCTTTTATTCATGTTAAAGCCATGAACCATTAGAATGGTTCCTTTCTTCAATTTATTAGGAATGAACCACGAGGCGATATTAATGCTATCGGTTGTGGTTACATTAAATGCCTCATAGGTCAAATTAAAGTCATTGGGATTCGCACTCATCCCATCTAATTTAGGTATTCTATTTTCATAACGGGATTTCATTTTTTCTAAATTCATGGATTGTTGGGCATCTAAACGAGATGCAGATAATAGGCTTCCGATACACAGGATAAAGATTATTGATTTCATAATTTCTTGTTTTTAATAATTACTATTTATTTTCAACACCATTAAATACGGTTTGTTGGTGGGGCAATAATATTCGCTTTAATAACATAATTCATTAGGTTTGTTACCAGTAACATCTTTCTGGTACCAATGACTTATTATTGTTACCAGTGACATGTAGGAGCTATTTACACGTATATTTTTAACGCGATTTACTATCTTAAAGAATGATTATTTTGAATATCACAAAAAAAATAACGGCCCCTTTTCCGTATACCCGAGGTTTTATGGTGGAGATTTTTTCTACTTTAAAAGTGTGTGTATTAGCGACTCTAATTTTCTTTTTCTTCCGGCCATTTGGGTTGGAAAAAGTGGGTTCCTCGATTCTTTTAGGATTTGGATTCATTGTTTTCCTTTCAGCATTAATTAATATCGTGGTTTCCCTATTTATGGTGAGACCATTAATTAACGAAGAGAAATGGTCTGTATGGAAAGAGGTAATTAGATCCCTGGCATTTTTATGTATTAATATACTGGCAATTATTCTATTTACGAAGTACAATTTCGATATACATCTGAGTGCCTATACCCTAATTAAATTTATAGGACTTACCTTATTAATGGCGATCATCCCCATAAGCATACGAGTGGTTAGTATAAATAACTGGTTATTAAAAGATAAACTGAAGGAGGCACAACAGTTATCGGAAGTTTTAAAAGGTAGGAATGTGGACGGAAATACTGTGGTCATTGAATTAAAGTCCAATGTGGTTAATGAAATAGTTAAAACTACGAATAATGCGTTGCAATGTATTGAAGCGGATAAAAACTATATCACGGTAACAGAGCTTAAAGAAAACGAACCCAAACACCATTTACTACGCTTATCCATCATTAAAGCCATGGAACAAATTGAAGATGAGAACATTGTACGTTGTCATCGATCTTATGTCGTGAATTTAAAAGCGGTGACGGGTGTAACGGGTAATTCTCAAGGCTTAAAATTAGTCTTCAGTTCAGGGTTAAAACCTGTTCCGGTTTCTAGATCGTACAAAAAAGTAGTCACTGAGAAATTATCTTTATTCAAATAAGCCTATAAAATAGAAATAGCGGTTTGAAACCCTATTATTTGATAGAAGCTGAGTGTATGTAGTTGGGCAGAATCTGTGGCGAACAATTTTGGTGCTCTGCGAAATCAAAAATTTCGAACGGACGTCTTTTAGCTTCCCCTTTAGAAAGTCCTATTTTTCAATTTGTTCCTGTTCCATCTTCCCTCCTATTTATTGGACCATTTTTTTTGCTTTGAACCGTAGCTACCTTGCGTACATACATTGTATACCTAACTTTTGTTAACCATTGTGATGATCCTTATTCATCCTTCCGTAGTTAATTAAGTTCCTGGGTGTTTAGGGCTTCCGGATTCCAAATGAAATATTCTGATCCACAAATACTTGAACGGGGTAAATCACCCCATTTTGCTCCCGGATTCTAAATCTGGGAGCACCCAATCTTTCAGCAGCACTATCCACTAATGAAAATGTTTGGTTGTTAACTAATTCCTCAAATTCTTTCTAGTTCATTTTCTGTTCCTTATAAAATCCCTCCTTAAGAATCCATCCAATTACTCGGTAAATTTCATGTGAATTTACACGAATCTTTTCAACTTGCTATCCAATTTATTTTCGAGTATTGAATTCATTTCCCTCTATAGTGACTAACGCTTTACGGACGAAAAACAAGGGATTCAAACAAACTTCCTTCTGGGTTAGCCCTAACCAAACGTATAATTTTTCTTTTACAGATGGAGTTGCAAAATGGTAAGTTATCGCATTTTCTAGCCGGAATCAGCTTTCGATTTAAGACCTAAAACACCTATGACCTATACCGGGAATAGTTCCACATTTTATCTATTCAACCAATTCCTAAATAATTTTATTAAAATGGGTTGAGCTACAAAAACCATGATAAGAACCAATAGCGTTGTTAACACTAATTCAGTCAAGATTGGATTCACTCCCAATTCCAATAATTTTGGTTTACAGATAGGCATAATGGAGAAAATTAAGGGAACAATGGCAATCCATACTATGATTGCCATTTTCCATTTTTTTGGGATCTTCAATTCTTCCATTTTATCGATCCGTAATTTTTTTATAAGCCACTTTAATGGGCGATTGTAAAATAAAAAGTTCACTATCTTCTGTCGTATGGATCGTTATTTTATCCCTGTTACTTGTTTTCGTAAAACTATCCTTGGTCATTTTATTCCCATCCAATTCAATTTCACCTTTCATTAAATAGAATGAGTTAAAACTATTTGTATCTAAATCAATGGTGTGATTGCCTTTGGATAATTTAAAACGTTTAGCAGATATACCAGCAGCATCTGTTTGAATGGGTACATCTTGGCCAACATATTTTTTAATTTGATACGAATTTTCGTTTTCCCAAATAAAAGCATTTGCTTGATAATCCTTATAGTAAGGTGCTTTTTTTAACGATTTACTAAAATCAGGATCAAACCAAATTTGAAATGCCTTGGAACCTTTTAAATATTTTTCTGAATGTTGTAAGCCACTACCTGCTTGAATATGTTGAACCGCATCCGCAGGTAGCGGTGTCCACTTATTGGTTGCTGTATCAAAGTGCTCTAATCCACCTTCAAAAATAAAGGTTAATATTTCTATGCCTTCGTGTGGATGCATTGGAAAAGTTCCTTCTTCATTTGCTTCTACATTGGCCCAATAAATTAGGTTAGAATACAAGGGCTCGCCCGACAAAGGTTTGTTTTCGTGAAGACTTCCACCAAATAACGAAACGCTATGTTGCTCTTCTTTTGTTTTAATGTGTAATTTCATTTTATATAATTTTTTTGAATGATGTAATTTTGAGAAAGCCCAACTTGAACTACCTAAAAGAAGGGCAAGCATAGTATTTATTTTTATAAATTTTCTTCGGTTCATTTAGTCTGCATCTTCGCATTTGAAAGGTAGCTTTCATATGCCCAACCATAGGACGTGTATTGACCTAAAACCCCACCTAATTCCATCGATTTTTCATCTCTCCAATCGTGCATTAATTCGGCATTTACAGATGCCCAAGTGGTAACTTTAGCACCCACTTGTGTTAATCGCTGTATGGTCACCTCTTGCACCAATTTATTCCAAGTACCAGAAGCATCAATGACGGCATAAGGGTCGTAACCATCGCGCACTGCTGAAATAGCTGGGAATAATAAACAGACATCTGTGACTATTCCAGCCATAATTATTTTCTTTCTACCCGTTTTGTCAATTGCAGCTCTAAATTCAGGGTTATCCCAAGCATTAATTTCTCCCGGTCTATCTATAATAGTTGCATTGGGAACAATGTTTAAAATTTCTTGCCAAAAAGGACCGTTTGGCCCATCTGCCATACTGGTTGTAATAATTACTGGTATTTGTGCGATTTTCGCCATAGTCGCTAACCCCTTTAAATTATTTTGTAAAAGGATGGGGTCAATGTCTCTAACACTTGACAACAAACCTGTTTGATGGTCTATGAGTGTTAATACGGCATTTTCTTTCGTTAAAAATTCGGTAAACCTATTATTTGAATTCATTCTGATTGTATTAAATATTTATTAATGTATAGGGGAAATTCCCCTAGGAGACTTTTTGGGTAAATTTTTTTACGTTCTTATTTTAATTAAAATTTCGGAGACCAATTTGGCTTCATTTTCGTTTATGGCGTACAGGACTTTAATCAGTTCATCAATTTCTTTCGTGGCATTTTTCAACACAATTTTTCCACTTTCAGTAATATCGATATCCATTTGTCTTCTGTTTGTTTCACACAAACATCTTGTCACCCATTTCTTTAATTCCATTTTATCTATCAATCGTGTTATGTTACTTCCTTTGTCGATAACTTGCTCTTTCAGATAAGAAGCAGAAACAGGACGTTCATTCGCTCCATTTAATATTCTCAAAACGTTATATTGGACAGGGGATATATCATATGGACGTAAAACCGTTTTCAATTGATGCATATACCAACTATGAGTTGCTAATAAATTAATTGCAAAATCTTGGTATACATTAGTCACATCTTTCATTGTATAGGTAATTATCTCCTAGGCAAATGTATGATATATTTCCATATCCTTAGTAAAATCACAATATATTTATTTTCCGACCTATTATGGAGGTAAATGGCGTTCCTGCACACCTCCTATAGCGCTGGGTATTCGATGGGTATTCATTATTTCCGAATTCAGAGCTTATAACCGTGTGATTTGATAATTCTAACTGATTTTCAAGCTTTGCTACACTCCATGTATAGAGATCTTTTTTTATACACCGATTTATCCTTGTTCAAATCAAGCGCATAGGAATTCCAATTTATGATATTGCTCACATTATAACTTAGCGAGCGAATTTTAACAAAGCCACATTTCTTTAGCAGTTGTTTTAAATTAATTCGGTCATACATCCATTGATGCGTTTGGCCTCTTCTTTTTGCACCACCAAGCAATAATCTTTCAAAAACACTTTGTAATTTCATTTGCCTTGCTGTGCCCACGGATTGTTCTTGAACACATTGCCCCACAATGTTATCAATGAAATTGTCGTGTTTTTCGTTCTCATTTTCATTGGCATCACATTTGGCAATATGATCAATTAATTCTAAACATAAAATTTCCATATCCGGAATAACAATACGTTGAATACCCCCTGGCTTCAAGACGCGCATTATTTCATTCTGGAATTTCTCCGCTTGTGGTTTGGGGATATGCTCTAAAACATGCGAATGATACACCACATCGATGGAATTATTTTCAAATGGAATCCCTTTTTTAAGGTTATGTACCCTAATATTATCAGGTAAAGAGTTGTAATATTTTTTTCGGTTTTCATCAAAAAAGGGCAATGCCATAAACTGTAATAGGCTATTGCATTTTATTTTATGATAGATCGACCAATCAATATTGATGACATCACTGGAATTGCTCGTTTTGTCACCGCATCCTAGGTTTAATATTTTCATGATTGTATTCTTTAAATAAAAAGAACACAAAAATTATGAAAATTACACAACCTTATGACAATCAATTACTTAGCTCGCGTCTGATTTTTCAATTGTCCCATTTTGGTACAAATACCCAGATAGAAATTTAATAAACTCCATCATTTCCAATTTATGGATAGGTAAGGAATCTTATTTCATGGTCACGTCCAATCCTTAAGCTACGATTAAAAACGGACTACATTAGTAAGGACCCGATTAGTAAATTTGAAAATCTAAAGATAGATGTCCAGCTAGCCAAAACACGCCAAATATTGGGCGATGTATTACCTATCCAAAACAAGGATTAAGAAGAGTATTTGGCAATTAAGTTCGTCAAAAACTCCTGATGCTCTTTACTCAGCCCCTCCGGAAAGGTAATCCCTAAGGAAGATTCCGACAATTTAATATGATCCAATTCACCTTTCATGATGATTTTGATTTTTTTGAACTCTTTATGAAACCCGATCGCATCAAAAGCTTTGACTTTATTTCTTCTGAATCTTCCCATTTATTACTTATTAATTTATTGAATCCACTTTCGTAGAAAATATACGGACCCGCTAGTTGTCTTAGTCCAAGTCTTAGTCTTAGTCTTTTGCTTAGCCCTAACCTTCTACCTTTGGTCTATTGACTTTTCGCATAATAATCCGGGTGCCTTTGTCGTAAAAAATATAACTCCACACCCAATTAATAAACACGACCAGTCGACTTCTAAAATCGACCAGTAACATCAGGTGAACAAACATCCAAGTTAACCAGCCAATAAAACCGCCAAATTTAATGAAACTTAAATCGACCACCGCTTTATTTCTTCCAATGGTAGCCATAGTTCCTTTATCGTTGTAAACAAACGGCTTCATTTCTTTTCCTATAGCCACCCTATTGAGGTTCTTGGCCAAAAATGATCCTTGTTGTTCCGCTACAGAAGCCAACATCGCATGGCCATTTGGATTCTCATCCGTATTCATTTGCGCTATATCGCCAATGGCAAATACATGATCCAAACCTTTTACTTGATTGGTATCATCTGTAATTAACCGACTCGCTCTGGATTTCTCAACATTTAGACCTTTTGGTGATTGTCCGCTGATCCCAGCGGCCCACACTAAGGTATTGGTTTCAAAATTCTGATTATTGCAAACTACTGTCTTCCCATCAAAATCTTTCACCATGGTATTCAACCAAATATTGATTCCACGGTTTTTAAGGTACTCTGCCGATTTTCTGGAGGCATGGGCACTCATATTACCCAGGACCTTGGGACCGGCTTCTAAAATGTGTATTTGCATTCTTCGAATATCTAGGTCTGGATAATCTTGGGGTAGTACTTGGGTTTTCAACTCTGCCAAAGCACCCGCCACTTCTACACCCGTAGCCCCAGCGCCCACAATGACAAAATTCATTAATCGCTCCCGTTCTTTGAGGTCGTTGGTATTTAATGCCTCCTCAAAATTTTGAATAATGAGCGAGCGTAAATCCAAGGCTTCGGTTAAGCTTTTCATGGGCATGGCATATTTTTCAATATTGGCCATTCCAAAGAAATTAGACGTAGCTCCAGTAGCAATGATCAAATGATCAAAGTGTAAATTACCAATACTCGTCTGGACCTCTTGTAGGTCCGTATCAATATTTTGAGTTTCCGCCATTCGGAAATAGAAATTCTTCTTTCCTTTAAATATTTTCCGAATGGGGTAAACAATAGAATCAGGTTCTAAACCACTACTGGCTACCTGGTATAAAAGGGGTTGAAAAGTATGGTAGTTATTTTTATCTAAAAGCACCACTTGATACTTGGAGCTGTCTATTTTCTTACAGAAACGTAGACCGGCAAATCCACTGCCAATCACAACAATTCGGGGTAGATCAATGTCTGGAATATTCATCCTTAAATTTAAGTCCGTTAAAAATCGCCCCAAAATTAGGGTTTCTTTTTGGTTATTTGATGAATAAAATTGTTTTTTTAGCCTAAACTAAAACATCTCATATATAATACCTTACTCCCTTTCAGGTGTTTCATCCTCCAATTTATTCCCTTCGGGATCATTGGTGGCTTTTTGAGCTTTAATCTTGGCCTTTAATTCTTTCAGCTTTTGTTCCCTACTATCCTTTGATTTTCGCAGCTTATTCTTTTTCTGCGTCATTAATTTAGAATGCTTCGACTTATTTTTGGTATTCTTTTCCCTATTTGATTTTGCCACAATACTTTAACTAAAAATTTGATTCTTATTCTATAAAATTTACTAATCTCTTATTTGTCAATTCTTTAATAATAGAAAATTATCTAAAACATTGTGAATCAACCCAATAAATTCCTTACCTTTTTATCCCGCCAATTTTTAATGATTCACACATTCTAAATTATACTAAACTATATAAAAATGAAATTAAAACTACTCATCCACAAATTACGGAACGAAAATTCAAAATTAGGTGAAGTTACCCGAGAAATCGAAAGTGACATCAACTATCACACCTATGACAATGAAAAAAAACTAAAAGACTACTTATCCCAGAAATTGAAACAAAAAGGGATGTTAACCAGTTTCGTGGATTTGCTCGCTACTCAAGAACTGATTAATTACCAAGTAACGGAAACTTAAAGCCTAAAAAAGCCGGTTATTTCTAAGCGACTATTTTTGAAAGTATACTCTTTATTTCTTTTTGTAAGTGATTTCACCCAATTCTACGGCTATCCCTACTCGAGCTAGAATAGTAAATATAAAAGCTCCCATGGCATAAATCGCTAGGGTGATGGCTATCTCAATAATGGAGGGCGTATATTCTACAATTTTACCCCATTGACCAGGAATAAAACCAAGGATAATTAATCCAAACCCTTTTTCTACCCAAATCCCTACAAACAGCATCAAACAGGCAACATTTAGAAATTTCGCATGCCATGTGTTAACGGCCAAAATACCGGTCGCTACCACATTTAATAGAATACCGGTCCAGATCCATGGAACCAATATCTAATGCCCATCTAATCCAAAAAACAGGTACTGTGCACTCATACTATGATGTGTTGGGAAATAGAACTCTTTAAATAACTCAGAAATCAACATGATCAAATTTATCTGTGCTGCTATGGTAACGACCATCGAAATTTTATGAATGGTTTTTTTGGTAATTTCATATTCAGTCCATTTACGAATCATACCCAGGATCAAAATAATATCTTTTAAAACATAGGTGGGTAATACTCGCATTACCGCAGCTGAAGCTACCCCATAACCCAGACAGTCCTAATGTTCATTGGGAATAATTAGCGTGGATTAAATCAGGTTTATTCCGGAATCCCCATAGGAAACGCATACAAATAACCGACAACAAACGTTTGTAAACGTTTACAAGTGACTAGTAAACGACTACCAACCGACTATTTCATTTTGGGCTTTCCATATTTGCATCGTCCAACCATTCCAATCAGCTGTAGGGAATTACGACATTTAAACATTTAATTTCAAATATTTAAAACCTTTATCATGAACCATTTAAGAAACAAAGTACAGTTAATCGGACGATTAGGTCAAAACCCAGAAATCGTGAACTTAGAAAGCGGAAAGAAACTCGCCAAATTCTCTATCGCCATTAACGAAAGTTACAAGAATCAAAAAGGCGAAAAAGTAGAAACGACCCAATGGCACAATATTATTGCTTGGGACCCTATGGCTACCATAATCGAAAAGTACGTAACAAAAGGCCAAGAGATTGCCATTGAAGGTAAATTGAACACCAATAAATTTGAAGATAAAACGGGTACTACTCGTTATGTAACGGAAATTGTTGCGAACGAAATCCAAATGTTTAGCAAACCCAACCCGGCTTAATACATCCCGTATTATAGAAAATAGCCATTCAAATCATCGGATGGCTTTTTTTTTAGAAAAATCCACTATTCCAAATTCTCAGCTATCAGATTATTTATAGTTTTACCTCGGATTCAAAAACGACTATGAAACGAAACAAACATTATCTAATCCTATTATTGGCTACCCTTATTGCATTTGGCAATACCCTGAATCATGGATTTGTATTAGATGATCAAGCTATCATTTCAAACCATATACATGTTCAAAACGGTTTGGATGGCATCTCTGAATTAATGACCACCAATTATTTACATGGAGTTCAAGAATTCAATGATGGTTTATATCGTCCGTTAACCCCGGTACTATTTGCGATCCAAACAGAATTTTGGCCCAACTCCTCTTTTCCAGGCCACCTATTAAACTTGCTGTATGTACTCCTAACCGCCTGTGTCATTTATCATCTGCTCATTCAGGTTTTCAAGAGTTCGAAAGATTTTGCCTTAGGACTCACCGTTCTCTTTTTGGTACTCCCCATCCATACCGAAGTGGTGGCCAATATTAAAAGTAGCGATGAGTTATTGGCGCTATTCTTTGTGCTTTCAAGCCTGATTTACTGGGGTAAGTATCTAAAAACCCAGAACATAAAAGACCTATTGATTGGATCAATTTTATTTTTTATTGGTCTCTTTTCCAAAGAAAGCACCTTTGCTTTTGTAGGAATTATTCCCGTAGTATTATTTCTAAATTTCCCGACACAGCGGAAGTCCTTAATTCATGTTACTGGAATTTTAGCCGTTCTTGGAGGGATTTTTCTATGGATTAGGAAATCGGTATTAGATTCCATGCCTAACCCTGTAGATGAAGGCAGTTTAAGTGCTTTGAATAATTCTATTTTGAGTACGGATGTCTTTATCGAAAAAATAGGGACCGCATTCTGGTTACAAATTTTATACATTACCAAAGCGATTGTCCCCTATTCGCTCCAACACGATTATTCATTTAATGAGATCCCCGTGGTTTCGCTAGTTAGCATTCCGGGCATGTTAGGTTTGTTATTCCTTTTAAGTCTCGCCTATTTTGCTTGGAAGTATTGGAAAACAGCTCCTTTGATTACTTCTGGAATCACATGGTATTTTGGATCATTATTGATTGTTTCCAATATCTTTTTTCCCATTGGAGCCACATTTGCCGAACGTTTTTTATATGCCCCTAGTTTTGGATTAGTTTTAGTGTTTTTAGGCGTAGTGACACAATTAAAGCCAATGGATATACGGCTGGCCAAAACACCCCTTTGGGTGGGTATGATGGTGTGTACCCTTGTTTATTTAGGAGTTACCATAAATCGAAATGCAGACTGGAAGGATAATTATACGCTATTCGCAGCCGATTATTCCAAACTACAGCAGAGTGCACGGGGGAATTACAATTATGGCTCGGGGTGTCAAGAAAAATTGGAGGAGACCAAAAATATTCGTAAACGAAATACACTTTTAACGGAAGCCATCACCGCTTTTAATCAAGCTATTACCATCTATCCAGATTACTGGGATGCATACAATAATTTAGGTATGGCATATAATTCGCAAAAAAACTACGCAAAAGCCTCTGAGGTGTATACGAATCTTACCTTAAAAAACCCGGGTTATTCCAAAGCGTATTACAATCTCGGATTAAATTCCTTTTTAATCCAAGACTATCTCACCTGTAAAAAGGCTTTTGAACACTACAACACTTTTCATAACCAAAATCCAACATCTTGGTATTTGATTGGCATGAGTTATGGCCATTTGGGCGATTTTGAGCAAGCAATCCACTTTCTAAATCAATGTATTGCTTTGCAAGAAAACCATGTGGACGCCTTACTTATGCTAGGTAAAGCCTACGGTATTCAACAAGATTATGTAAAAGCTGAATACTTCTTACGAAAAGTATTGCAATTCAGCCCAAATCACCCGGAGGCTATGCAAAGCTTAAATGCCACCTTAGCATTCAAAAACGCTTCTAATCCTTCTTAATTGCTATGAAAAAGTATATTCCTCAATTCCTGATTCTTATTTCGGTATTTGTATTGTATTCCAATAGTTTGAAAAATGGTTTTGTATTGGACGATTTTTCCGCCATTGTAGAAAACCGATTTGTACAAGCCGGTACCGATGGTTTAGGAGATATTTTCACTACCCATTATCGTGCGGGTTATTGGGCTAGTCCCGGAGATTTGTACCGGCCATTGGTACTCGCCTCCTTTGCTATTGAGCACCAAATAAGTGACGGTACTCCCTTTATCCATCATTTTATTAACGTGTTGATTTATGGGTTATTAGGCCTTTCCCTATTCGCTTTATTACAGAAATGGTTTCCAAAACAAAATCATTGGATCCCGTTTATGATAACAATGCTTTTTTTAGCCCATCCCATTCATACCGAAGTAGTGGCTAATATTAAAAGCAGAGATGAATTAATGAGTTTATTCTTCCTTATTTCTAGCTTATTGGTCCTTCAAAAATACATCGCTAATAAAACTGTTGGAAACCTGATAGGGTTGTCGGGCTTGTATTTTTTGGCTTTGTTATCGAAAGAAAGTAGTTTGATTTTTTTAATGGTGATCCCGGTTTCCGCATACTTTTTTAATGCGAGCAACAAAAAGGAATTAATTAAAATTAGCTCGGCTCTAATAGTGCCTGTCATTATTTTCTTGGTCATGCGGCACAATGCTTTAATGGATCAATCTGAAATTAAATCGTTGGGAATTTCCTTATTATCTGAAAACCCAATAAACAAACTTCTGTTAGCGGGTTATCATTTGATGTTGTACCTCTATAAACTTATTATCCCCATTAATTTATCCTCTCAATATCCCGAATTCTCTCAAGGTCCCTCCTCCTTTGCAACCGCTATAGGGATGGTTGGATTGCTGGTTCATTTAGCCTTATTGTATTTCGGTATTAAATGGTTCAAAGAGAAACAGATTTTGGGGTTTGCCATCCTATTCTACCTATTCACTCATTTTTTACATTCCAATATCCTTTTGACTATTGGCACCCAATTTGGAGAACGCCTTTTATTCACCCCATCTATTGCATTTACGCTCCTTACCGGATTTATTTTCATTAAATATATACAACCGAAAGGGAACAAAACCATGTGGATAGCCGCTATCATTCTGGGGGTATTCTATACTGGAATAACGATTAAACGGAATACCGAATGGAATTCGAATGCGACTTTATATGCTGCGGATGTTCAAAAACAACCCAACAGCTGTATGTTAAACTATTGGCAATCTTTAGAGCTTACCAGTGAGAAAACATTGAATAAACTGACTTCAAACCAACGTACTCAATCGTTAAATGAGGGATTAAAATACGTGTTAAAATCGTTGGAATTAAACCCCAATTATGGCGAAGCTTTAAGTCAAACGGGATTGGTATATTATAAAATGGGGGAAAATGAAAAAGCCCTACCTTACTACGAAAAATCCATGAATCAAGGTAAAGGCGGTGTGAACACATTAAACAATGTAGCCGCTATTTATTTTGGAATGGGAGATTTGAAAAAAGCCAAATCGTATTATGAAAAAACGGTGGCTATTAACCCTTACCATAAAGATTGCTGGGGCAATTTAGGAATTACCTATGCGCAATTAGGAGAGTTCGAATCGGCTGAAAATGCCTTTAGGAAAGCATTGAATTTGAATCCCAACAGCGGTCAAATCCATTTTTATTTAGGCATGACTTTAAACCAAGTCGGCCAAATAGAGGAAGCTACTCAAGAATTTAAAACGGCCTTTGAATTAGATCCTAGTTTACGGAAATAATATATACTGCGGATTTACGCCCATGGAGTAAACATTGGAATCCTGAAAGTTGTAAGAGAATTGTTTCAATTCTCCAGGTTGAACATAGTCTTTCGTATCGGTAATATATACCTTTTGATTATTGACTTCTAGTCCGTAAAAATTACTTCCTTTTTGAACCGTCAGCATTTTATTTAACCTTCCGTCTTGGTATCTAAATAAATCTCCATCCAAGAAATAAGTCGCCTGATTAATGGAGTCGTAAGCCATTTTTAATGGGTTTCTTTCGGTCTGGAACTCATATTCTAGGTAAGTTGCATCCACTAACAAATCAATTCGATACAAACCGTTTTTCGCCAGCACCATTAATTCTGAAAACGAGGTAAACCTAAAATCCACGATTCCACTGGGTAATTGATACGATTTGATTTGAGATTTAGTGGGAATATCAAACATATTAATCACACTATCCTTTTTATTTAATACCAAAACCAAGGACTTCCACTTCTCAATATTTTCATTCCAACCAGTGGATGGGATAGCACCGGTTATTTGTTGGGTTTCCAAATTCACCTCCCAAATTTTATTGGCATACAAATCTGTTACCCAAGCCACTTGGGGTTGTGTACTCACAATTTCCATTTGACGGGGCGATGTAAATCCAGTAATTGTAGAAATACTGGTAAAATCAGGCATCGTTACCACTTCCATTTTACCCGAATTATTCACCACGATATACCCGAGGCTATCCGAAATCAGCATACTTTGAGGTACGTCTCCTAGCGGAAAGCCATTCACATTTTTAAACACCTCCTGTGCACTCGATTCCGATTCTAAATCCACTAAGGAAATAGAACCATTCCCAAACATAAAGTTCCCTTCATTGATTACAATTACCGAGGTAGCCTCCGGAATTTCCACATATCCGGTATCTCCTTTAGGTCCGTAATCATCGTAATTTTTAGTACAACTAGATATCCCCAGAGTTAGGAGAATACCGAATAAGCCGATTACCTGGTTTTTGATAGTTGAAATGACCGTTCTCATTAATCCAACATGTATTTAATGGAAACATTCATATTAATTCCAGGCATGGCTCTATAGGCAACCGACATGTATTCCTTTCCCAATACATTATTGACGTCCAATTGCACATGAAACCATTTATTGTTTTTGGTACTAAATTTTGCGCCTCCACTTAAATTCACCAAATCATACGTGGGTAAATAAGCCGAATTTGAAGTGGTGATGTATCTAATTCCAGTAAACGAATAATTAGCTTGTAGCCAGTAATTTTTATAATCAGATCGAAACAACCAATTGGCCATATGACTCGGTGTGTAAATCAATTGTTTATCTAACGATTCGTCCGAAACATCTTTGTTAATAGCTTTCACATATTGGTAACCCGACTGGAAACGAAAGCGCCAATTTTGCGTCTTTTTTAACAAAGTTAAAGAGGCATCTATTCCGCTATGTTCTACGGTTTTAATATTCTGGGCCTCCCAATAACTCTTATCTGAAGGTTGCCATAAAACCCAATTCTCCACTTGTCCGTAAAACCCTGCGACCTCCAATTCATACGTCATAAATCGGAACAGTCGCCCCTCATTACGCGCGTTTAACTCCCCATTTACCGACTTTTCAGGTTGGAGGTTAGGATTTCCACCGGGAACCCAGTACAAGTCATTTAGGGTAGGGAAATGCACGTTTTTGGAAGCGTTCACCCCAAAGACCAATTTCTCATTTTCGAAAGGTTTAAAAGCTATACTTCCCATGGGCAAAAACTCGAAATTTTCATTATTCCAAGTAGGTTGAATATATACTCCAAAATCCCATTTTTTATAGGGTTTTCCATTTACCCCTACTAAAAAAGAGCCCTGTACCTGATCCGACTTATCTCCATAATTGGGATTATTGGCAACCGAATATTCAAATAATCCCATCAGCTTAACGCTCCATCTCTCATTTAATTTCTTTACATAATCCTCTCGCACTTGAACCCTTTGATTCACCGTAGTCGAATTTATATCTGAATCCGGATCTTCATAGTGTAATTTATTCCAGGTATAACCGACCACCAGTTTTGACATTCCCTTTTTCACATAATGTTTCCAACCCAGTTGGGATGAAAAAAGCCGGTCCTCTTGGGTTTCCTTGGATGGATTTGTGGCGTACATTAATGCGGGTAAATTTCGATCGGTATGGGTTCCCAAAATCATTAGGTCTATTGTGTTTTTCCAATTGGGCGTGATTCGAAACGATTGCATGATGCCTTGCATTTTTTTTTCACCATGATTTTGGGTTTGGGTTGGATACTCCTTTTGAGCGATGTTTCGGTATTCAAAATTATTCGCAGCCGATTGAAAAATATACCGGGTTACGGACTGCCATTTTTCTTTACTAAAGGCGTATTCTCCTTGCGCGGTTAAGGAGTTAAAACTGCCGTAAGAAATCCCTAAATTTCCAGTATGGCCCTGTTTTTTTCTTTGACTATTGGTTTGTAACATCACCCCTCCACCAATGGCTCCGGGGCCCTCGGTAAAACTGGTATTCCCAAACTTGAGTCCTACCCCATCGAATAAAAACACCGGTAAAATATTTAAATCACTTTGTCCCAAACTTCCAGGACTTATATCCAATCCGTTGACATAAATTTTGGTATGTGAGGAGCTCATTCCTCGAAAAGTAGGCGTTTGAATATTGGACGGGCCGTAATCTTTAATAAAAACCGTACTGTGGTTTTTGAGAACTTCCCCAATGCTTTGGGTACTCGATGTGATTAAAATTTCGGGCGTTAATTGTTTCGATTGTAAGGCGGGTATTTTATACGCCTTTTTTGCAGCTATTACAATCTGAGTTAATTGAATGGAGTCGGGTTCTTGACCATAAGAGGACGTTCCGGTAGTTAAAACAAACAAAGCCATTGCAGCACTTTTCCATCCGTTGTAAAAAACGGATTTAAGTAGAAACAATGGCTTTGAATGCATCATATTATTGTTTCAATATCTTTTGTAGGAATCGTTCTCCTTCCACTGAAATTTCGACCAAGTACATTCCTTTTGGAAGGGAAGAAATATTAATTTCCGAATTCGTGATTTCTGAAGTCATTACCAATCGACCTTGAATATCACGAATAGCCAAACTACCTGTTTCGATTAATCCAGATACCTTGATCCAATTACTTGCCGGATTGGGGTACACAGAAAGCCCAGGAGTTTCTGTAGGTTCCATACCGGTGGTAAATGAAATATCGACTACTGCCACCGCATCTAGGTCAAATCCACCCGAACCAAACGAAGTCGGAAAGGGATCATTAATCATTCTACCATAACTATCATAAGAAGCATATGCAGGATCAATACTACCTACGACATCCGTAATTTTAATATGCGTAATGGCATCTACATCTAATCCAACTACGGTATCCATTTCGCTTAAATCGAAAGGGGTACCGTATTGAATTCTATACTTACCGGCCAAATTGTATAAGTCACGGGCATCCGTAAATCCAAAGGGATGCGTTTGGGTATCCGTTTGGGTATACGACTGACTTGGAAATCGGAAAAAACTCACGCCATCCGAACTCACCTCCACAAAGGCCAATTCTAAAAAATGCCCCCCATTACTCTGATCTACCAATCCATTTTCAAAAACGGCAAAATCAAATCCAGGATGATTTACAATGGGGTAAACTAATTCAATAATGACAAACCCGCCATCCCCTAAACTAAGCACATCACCATCAGGCGCACCATATACACTCGCTTCTGTACCTACATCTGCCAATGGACTATTTGAATTTGGTAAATGTTGTGGTCCTCGAGTTACCGTACAACTTTGTACCCATGCTGCGACAATTGACGAATCTTTATGAATAGCCGTAGTTCCCATTGAGTCTGCGGCAGGCGCAAAAGGCCATTGAGCCATAAGGGATGTACTTAACAACACGCTTAAGGCAATTCCTAATATTTTTTTCATATCAAAAAAGTAGTCCATTTAGAAATCTAAATGGACTACCAAATTAAAACTTATTGAACAATTAATCTCTGTGTAAATACGGTTCCCTTATCGATATAAGTGACCACATAAACGCCTGTTTCTAAATCTTCAATACGAATAACGGTTTGGTTGGTTACCTGATACGCTGTTAATTGAAGCGCTCCTTTCATATCAAAGATTTGAACCAAATCAATGACTCCATTTTCAGATTGAATAGAAATTTGGTGGTGTGCTGGATTTGGGTATACCTGCGCTTCCGCTCGGGTAAATTTTGCAATCGAAGTACTGATTCCATTAAAGTTATCCATTGCAAAAAATGCAGGCGTATTTATTCCCCACTTCCCTGCATCCGATGAATTCAAGGTAAAAGTTAAACTATCCACTGCCCCTAAAGAAGTAAGGTCAACCCATTGCCAAGTATCCAAAATATAATCCTTAGTATTATCTGAATTTCTAAAATCAGCTAAGTAAAAAGAGACGGTATCCGAATTCATTACGCCATTGGTAAATCCTCTAACGGTAAGCTCAAACCAATCCGGATCGTTACCGGTAGCTCCACCAAACTGCTTGGCAAAAGTATCTCCATCTCGCATACTGTTATACGCAAAAGTGGAATTAGTAACGTAAAATCCTGTTACTATTTCATTCGCTGCAGCACCCGTTAATAGCACACGTGAACCATCTTGAACAACCGCATAATTAGAAGAGTTCAATACTCCCATAGCGGGTTTGGCACTGTATATATTTCCAGAACCAGAAGTAGTAGAATCTGTGATATTTGAAAATGCAAACCCTTTATTCCAATATCCCCCATAAGAAGTGGTAAATGAATTAAAAAATTCAGCCTCTCCATCCGGTGCCCAAGAAACGAAATTAGGATCGTTTGGTTTACCCAACATATCGCTTCCATTCCAAACCGAATCAGCAGTAGTAAAACCAAAATCTTCCATATCTATTAAAGCACCTCCATCAGAAAGCACGTCATCCATACAGAAAAAAGACGGGGTATTCATTCCTAAAGAACCCGTATCTGAAGAATTTAAGGAGAATACCAAACCACTTACATTTCCTAAAGAAGATAAATCTACAAAGGTCCAATCGGTAATGATGTAATCATTTGCATTATTGGCATCCTGAAAATCCGCTAAATAAAAATCAACGGAATCTGGCAATATATCTCCATTTTCATCAAAGGCTTTAATCGTAAGTTTAAACCAATCTGGATCATTTCCGGTAGCTCCTCCAAATTTTTTGGCAAAAGAATCCCCATCTCGCATACTCATTGCGGCATAGGTTCCGTTGGTTAAATAAATTCCAGCAACACTCGTATCTGCAGCTCCATTCTTAAACTCAAATGCAGAATTGTTTTGACTCACTAAATAAGTTAATGAGCCATTATTTCCAATTCCGGGAACAGCACTCCATAAATTTCCAGCACCGGATGAAATGGTATCCGTATGAGAGGAAACCGCAAACCCACCGGACCAATACCCAGGTAATCCCCAAGTGATATCCCATACATTCAAAAATCCAGCATCCCCACTTTCAATAATGGAGGTGAAATTCGTGTTATTGTTTGATCCAGACAAATCCGATCCATCCCAAACAGATTCTGGAGCTAGATTAATGGATTCAAAATCCGAAACTTGTGCATTGATGTTTTGGGCATTCATCATTAATCCCAAAACGGCCATACCAGCCAAATTGTACATTTTCTTCATGTGTAGAAATTTTCTTTAGGTCACACGTATTTCCTACCTTGTTCATATTGAAATGGCAAGAAAAAAATCATCCTAAAATTTTTAAATAAATAATTAATAAAAAAATTAGGGATTCCAGAAGGACACAAGATATGTGGCAGAACGCCAGAGAGACTTGAACCCTTGCTTTTATCCCGAAAGCAATAAATTTTTACTAATGGCAGGTCTTCTGACTCGTTTCGTTTTTCTCAAAGCCTTCCCATCCTTTAACAGAACAGTGGCAGTATTGATCAACTTCAACACTTACAACGTGTTAATTGAAACTTACAGCTGCGGGAACAGTCTCCGGATTCCACGGAATTCCCTTTTAATCTCTTGCGAGAACCAAAAGCGCTGCGAAAGTAATAGAACTTTCCATATGGAAATTAAGAAGTTGCATTTTATTATTAAAAATAGACATCTGATTTATACACCTCATTTTTTTGTACAAAAAAAGGGCATCAATAAAATTGATGCCCTTCCTAAATTGTTGTAATTAATTAGCTTAGAAATTCCAACCTAATTTCAAATTAGCCATGGTAGAAGGATTAATATACCAATTTGAAGCCGTTTTAGTCTCCACGGTATCCAAACCATCCATTTCTCTTATCACTTTATTGCCTTTGTTATAAGCAAGGGCATAATTAATTTCTAAACCTAGATATAAATCTTTGGCAATGTAGTAATCAAAACCAGCAATCGCTCCAATCCCAAGGGTTAAACCATTTGCATAGTACCAATCTCCAGATGCACCACTCATGTCATTTTTCACCACATCGGTTACAATGGCATCGGCAGTATCTAATCTTTCGGAAGAAAATTTGTTGGCTCCATATCCAATAATAAGTTCTGATCCTACATACGGAGAAAGTCTCTTTGTTCCTTTAAAGTGACGTTCTACTCCTGGTCTGAACTGAATAGCCCATTCAAAAGCAACATTTTTCAAATCCTTTTCTTCCCCATCAGAATCTAGTTCCACAAACGGGGTAGAGAAATTCCTTAGGCCCACCAAAAAAGTACCTCTTGCGGCCATGTTCTCGCTCATCCAATTTCTATATTTTATACCTTGGTTTAAACCTCCAATAGAGCTTAATCCAAACATAGTCCCGCCATTATTGGCGTTAAAAATGGCGGTTGGGTCAAAAGTAATTTCTAAAGAATTCATCCCACCTTCGGGTTTAAAAGTGTCCTCTTGTGCTTGGGTTGTAGTCGCTAATCCAATAACGGCAGCCAAAATCAATACTGATTTTTTCATAATAATATGTTTAAGTTTTTAATCCTGTAAAGAAACATACAAACTAGAAGTCCATTTTAGACTTTTAAGGCACTTTTACCCCTTTACTTGTTGATAAGTCAAATTTTCTCCAAACGGATAAATGAAGTAAATTTGACTAATCTAATTCTCGAAAATGGCTTACCATTCATGTGTACACTGACATTCATTAACAATGCATCTGGAGTTTGCATTACCTCTAATCGGGACGAACATGTAAATAGAGGAATTAGCCAATTCCCTGTCCACAAAGAAATTAACGGACAACAAGTCACTTTTCCACAAGATCCTGTTGCGGGTGGCACCTGGTTGGCTGCCAGTTCAACCCAAAGAATAATGGTGTTATTAAATGGCGCATTTGAAAAACACAAACATCAACCACCTTATCGTTTAAGCCGTGGTTTGGTTCTATTGGATAGTTTTAAATACGACTCGCTGGAGCCGTTTAAAATGGCCTATAATTTTCAGAACATTGAACCCTTTACTTTGGTTCATTTCGACTTACAAAATCAGTGCATAGAAGAAGTCAGATGGGATGAAACCTCCCCTAGTTACACCACATTTAATTACGATTCCCCACATATTTGGTCCTCCACTACGCTTTACAACCCCCACACCATTCAACAACGAGAAACATGGTTTAGGGAATGGTTGCGACAACCGGATTTAGATCCACAGGACATGATGGATTTTCACCATTTCGGAGGGGGGGCTACCCATTCAAATAGCATACGGATGGAGCGCAACTCCTATTTAAAAACAGTAAGTATTTCTCAATTACACCAGAAACAACACCAATTTTCATTTATGCATCATGGATTACTGAATGATACTCAAATAACCACCCATTTGTAAAAGAAACCCGTACATAGATCCTTCGTATTTTATGGCTCTACTTACATTTGCCCTATAAATTTCAGACCATGACAAAACAATTGATAGAATGTGTTCCAAACATTAGTGAAGGACGCGATATAAATAAGATTAACGAAATTGCCAACATTGTGGAAACAGTACCAGGCGTTCGTCTATTAGATGTGGATCCCGGAGCAGCTACAAACAGAACCGTAATCACTTTTGTAGGTGAACCAGAACCTGTTATTGAAGCTGCTTTTCGTTTAATCCAAAAAGCAAGTGAATTAATTGATATGAGTCAACACTCGGGGGAGCATCCACGTTTTGGAGCAACCGATGTATGTCCATTGGTACCTATTGCTGGAATTTCCATTGATGAAACAGCCAAGTATGCGCATAAATTGGGCGAACGAGTAGGTACGGAATTAGGTATCCCTGGTTTTTTCTATGAAAATGCTGCGAAACAAGAAATTCGTAAAAACCTCGCAAATTGTCGTAAAGGAGAATACGAAGGTTTAAATGAACGTTTGAGTTCAGCGGATTGGGCACCCGATTTCGGTCCCTCAGAATTTAATGATAAAGTGAAAGGAACCGGAGCAACGGCCATTTCAGCGCGTGATTTTTTGGTGGCCTATAACATTAACTTGAACACGACCTCCACTCGTAGAGCAAATGCAATTGCATTTGATATGCGTGAAGCAGGACGTATTAAGAGAGAAGGAAATCCAATTACAGGTAAAGTTGTGAAAGATGAAAACGGGGACCCCGTTAAAATTCCAGGACAACTAAAAGCGGTCAAAGGAATTGGATGGTATATTGAAGAGTATGGAATTGCTCAAATTTCGTATAACCTAACTAATATTTCGATTACTTCGGTACACGAAGCTTTCGACAAAACTGTAGATGCCTCCCATAAGAGAGGTATACGTGTTACCGGTTCTGAATTAATTGGATTAATTCCATTACAGGCGATGTTAGATGCGGCAGATTATTTCTTAACCAAACAAGAACGATCTTTAGGTGTTTCCGAAGAGGAGAAAGTAAAAATAGCGGTGAAATCACTGGGATTAGATGACTTAAAACCATTTCACCCAAATGAAAAAATTATTGAATACGTACTTAGAGATGCCTCTTCAACGCCATTATTGAATATGGATTTACGTGCCTTTGCCAATGAAACTGCTGGGGAGTCTCCGGCACCAGGTGGGGGTTCAATTGCAGCATATGTAGGTGCACTTGGTATTTCATTAGGAACGATGGTAGCCAATCTTTCTGCCCATAAACGTGGATGGGATGAGCAATGGGAAATGTATTCTGATTGGGCGGTAAAAGGAGATCAATACAAAGAGAAACTTTTGACCCTGGTAGATGAGGACACCCATGCTTTTAATAAAATTATGGATGCTTTTGGATTACCAAAATCATCCAATGAAGAAAAAGAAGCACGCGTACAAGCGATTGAAGATGCTACCAAATATGCGATTGAAATCCCATTATTGGTCATGGAAACTTCTTACCAATCGATGGTAGTTATGGACAAAATGGTGGATGTTGGTTTACAAACTTCGTTATCGGATGCTGCGGTAGGAGCGTTATGTGCTAGAACAGCGGTAATGGGTGCGTACTTAAATGTAAAAATTAACGCAGGTGATTTAAAAGATGAAGCTTTTAAATCCAAAATGTTAAGCAGAGGTGCAAAAATTGAAAAAGATGCACTAGATTTGGAAGCCAGCATTTTAGCAAAAGTGAATGCTAAGCTATAATTTTCAAATACTATGAAGAACCTAATTTTTATCGCCTTATTGGCATTATTGACTTTCGGAGTTGGATGTGTATCTTCCATTTCTATTACTACGGATTACGACAAAGAAGCTGATTTTACGCAGTATAAAACCTTTGGTTTTCTAAAATGGAATGATGAAAGTGCGGCCATTGTGAATGATATAGATCGTAGACGGTTAGAAAGAGCGGTGACCACGCAGTTAGAATTGCGAGGGATGAAACGTATCGATGGTATGGGCGATACCATGATTGGTTTTCACGTAGTCGTTGAAAATAAAACGGGTACGACTTCCTATACCAACCACTATGGTGGAATGGGGTATTACGGAGGTGGATTTGGGTATGGCTATGGATATCCTTACGGAGGTTCAAGTACCACCACTACTTCTACCTATAGTTATCAAATTGGGACCGTAGTTATTGATCAATACGATAGTCAGTCCAAAAAATTGATTTGGGAAGGAGTCGCTCAAGGAGAGTTACAAAATGACAAATCAAAAAGGGAAGAACGTATCCAAAAAGATATGCAAAGAATGTTTGAGAATTACCCCATTGCAGCGGTAACAGCTTCAAATTAATATTTCACATATGAAAAGAAAAAAGGTGCATTTATAATGCGCCTTTTTTTATGTCTTAATAATCGTTAAACTCACTGCTATTCTGCATTTAAAGATTAAATTTGGCCTCCTTAAAAAATTTTAAACATGGATCAAACCGCACCCAACTATATACAAATTGCAAACAAATGGGCTCAAGAACCATTTGATATCGCTACTCAAAACGCTACCAAAGCCCTTATTGAAATGGGTGGAGATGCATTAGAGGAAGCATTCTATAAAAATATGGAATTCGGTACAGGTGGTATGCGGGGTATCATGGGTGTGGGAACCAATAGAATTAACAAATACACACTCGGGGGTGCTACACAAGCACTTAGTGACTATTTACTTCAATCTTTTCCGGAGAAAAAGCAAATTTCGGTGGCCATTGCATTCGACTGCCGAATTAATTCGGATGTATTCGCCCAATTAGTGGCAGATGTTCTTTCGTCTAATGGCATCAAAGTTTACTTATTTGAGTCACTTCGTCCGACCCCCGAACTTTCTTTTGCTATTCGTCATTTAAACTGTCAAGCAGGCATTGTTTTAACAGCATCGCATAATCCAAAAGAATACAACGGATACAAAGTATATTGGGAAGATGGCGCACAATTGGTACCTCCCCACGATAAAGGGGTTATTGATTTAGCCAACACTATCCAAATCAAGGATATCCAATTTGAAGGAAACCCAGAATTAATTCAACTCATTGGTAAAGAAGTGGACGAAGCCTTTCTGGAAGGTGTTATGCGTCAATCTTTAACCAATGAAGGAAAAGACAAGCTTAAAATTGTTTTTACCTCTCTTCATGGTACATCCATAATGGGTATGCCACAAGCTTTGGCCAAAGCCGGTTTTAGCGATGTAAGCATTGTCGAAGAGCAAGCGACTCCAGACGGAACTTTTCCAACGGTAATTTCGCCCAACCCAGAAGAACCAGAAGCCCTTTCTATGGCGATTGCTAAAGCCAATGTTTTAGGAGCTGATTTAGTTATTGGTACCGATCCAGATGCGGATAGAATTGGGATTGCGGTTAGAAACAACGCAGGCGAAATGCAAATCATGAACGGTAATCAAACCGCTTCTATGATGACTTGGTATTTGTTGAAAGAATGGAAAAAACAAGGAAAACTTACGGGAAAGGAATTCATTTGCCAAACCATTGTAACGACCAATTTAATGAATGACATTGGGGATGCATATGGGGTAGATACGGAAATCACCCTTACTGGATTTAAATGGATTGCAGAAGCGATTCGTAAAAATGAAGGGATCAAAACCTATGTGGGTGGTGGCGAAGAAAGCTTTGGGTATATGGTGGGCGATTTTGTGAGAGATAAAGATTCTATTTCAAGTGCCATCATTGTGGCTGAAATGGCTGCGCAAGCCAAAGCCAATGGATCTAGTTTTTACAATCAGGTACTTGAAATGTACACGAAATTTGGATTGTATCATGAAGGCCTAGTGTCTATTGTGAAAGCGGGAAAATCAGGGAGTGAAGAAATCGGTCAAATGATGGCAGACTTACGGGCTAACCCTCCCAAATCATTAGGGGGATCTGCGGTCATAAAAATGGATGATGTAAAATCGGGTGAATCGAAAGATTTAGTCTCCGGGACCACTACTCCATTAGATTTACCTTCTTCTAATGTCCTTCAATTTTACTTAGAAAACG
>MAAC01009961.1_pt1 | contig 40423 bp, 34 predicted proteins | sample 1115981 | NCBI WGS metagenome assembly MAAC01 (sample SAMN04961126, study PRJNA320927) | seawater metagenome | isolation source: sample BD02T64 sea water enriched with oil for 64 days | place: USA:Gulf of Mexico | collected 2013-07-27 | reverse complement strand
ACAGCATCTTCAGAATCTCTACGTGTAATGACTGTATAATCAGCGTCGTTTACAACATGATCAAGTACCGATTTAAGTCCGTTTCTTGCTTCTGTAAAAGATACAATTCTCATAATATGTTCTCATTTTTGATTGTACAAGTAATAAGACAAGTCTACCATAAAGGAATAACATGTGCAACATTAGGTACAAGTCAATCTAAAACAGCTTCCGCCCCCTTTGTGAGGTAGAACTAAAGATCAAGTTCATCTCAAAGCCGACATGATAATTATGGAGTTAAAGGTAACTGTAGGCCTAGGTGCTCATTAATCCCAAATAGTAGATTTTCTTCTGCATAGCTGAGAAATTAGCAACTTATTATTCACAAACTGCCATTAATAGTTTGATAGCGACTATTGTCAACGGCCTATAAAGATCCTGTAGGGATTGCTTATCCGCTAATTCAATAATAACTAGTCCGCCTTCATAGATAATTTTAGGGGGGATTCACTTTATTAATCCCACCTCAAGTTTCATCAAAGTCACTACGTATAAAACCCAAGAAACGATTATTGATTGTTCAATTTTTTTGATTATACCAAACAAATATCAGGGGTTAATCAATGTTAATTCAACTTATACAATAGCCTCATAATCAATTAACAATACATCTAAGGTGAAACAACATGAACATTAAAAAAATCACTAACAGCATCACAAAAACTGAAGAATCTTTATCAGCATTGCCATTACGATTAATTGCAGGGCTTCTTTTTACCGCTCACGGCGCACAAAAACTTTTTGCTTGGTTTGGCGGTTATGGTTTAGAGGGGACCGGACAATGGATGGAGTCTATCGGACTTGCTTCTGGTTACCTAATGGCGTTAACGGCAGGAAGTGCTGAGTTTGTCGGCGGTTTATTATTAATTGTTGGTTTCATGACTCGTCCTACGAGCTTTGTTTTAGCCATTACTATGATTGTTGCCATATTTACTGTACACATCGATAACGGCCTATTTATGAGTAACAATGGTTACGAATTTGGTTTATCACTATTAGCTATATCCATTTCATTGATGTTTAGTGGTGCAGGAAAATTATCACTAGATAATGCAGTAGCACAGCGTTTAGCTTAATCAGTTATACAGATTTTATTTATTTTAAAAATAGAGGTACCGATCATGACATCAGTAAAAAATAGCTGGAACAGCAGTATCAAAGATGGTGAATATCAACGTAAAGAATCACAATTTAGAAATTGGATAACCCCGGATGGCAGTGCTGTCATAAACGGAAGTGAGGGATTCAAAGCTGAAGCTGACCGTTATCATTTATACGTATCGCTTGCTTGCCCATGGGCACATCGCACCTTGGTTTTTCGCCAATTAAAAGGCTTGGAAGATTTAATTACGGTAAGTGTAGTACACCCAGATATGCATGATAAAGGCTGGAGCTTTAACCATGATGAAGAATCTGCAAAGCTTTATGGCACAACCGGTGATGATTTATACGATGAACACTATATTGGTGAAAAATATTTAGCCCAAGATCTTGATTACAGCGGCGTTAACAGTGTGCCTATATTATGGGACAAGATAAACAAAGTAATCGTTAATAATGAGTCATCTGAAATTATTCGCATGTTCAATAGCGCTTTTAATGAAATGACTGGTAATACACTAGATTTTTATCCTGAACATTTACGCCATCAAATAGACGAAGTTAATGAACTTGTTTATCACAACATTAATAATGGTGTTTACAAAACAGGTTTTGCTACAACACAAGAGGCTTACGACGGTAATGTAAAATCATTATTTTCTGCACTAGATAGTGTTGAAAAAATACTTGCGGATAATCGGTATTTAACAGGGAACACGTTGACCGAAGCAGACTGGCGTTTGTGGGTTACCTTAGTACGTTTTGATTCGGTTTATCATACTCATTTTAAATGTAACTTGCGGTTAATTGAACAGTACAACAACATTTACAACTTTATGTTAGAGCTGTATCAAATGCCCAATATTGCTAAAACGGTTAATGAAGCGCATATAAAACGTCATTATTATGCAAGTCATCTAGCCATAAACCCTTACGCTATTGTGCCTATTTCACATAAGCAAGATTGGACAGCGCCTCATCATAGGGATGAACAGTTTAGTTAAATTGACATTAGTTTGTCGTGAGTTTTAAAGCAGGGATAACGCTAGTTATACCTAAATAAAATACCCTTCAATGAAATAGATAAAACAGCCCTAATTCAAGGCTGTTTTTTTTTAATGCTTGGAATATGAAGGCTATAGATAACTCTACTGTTATTGGTTCGACAATATCGAAATTAACGCCTTCAACCCCTTACCTTTATTGGATATTTTCCACGCCATATATAAATCTTGTGGTATTGTTTTTTCTTCTAATTCAACAACAACCAGTTGCCCTGATTCAATATAACCGTGCACCATATCTTTGGGTAAATAGCCTATGCCTATTCCGGCAGCAATTGCTGCAATTTTTTGAGCAATAGAACTGACAAAAAACTGTTGACTACCCTCAATCATATTAACCGACCAAGGAATTTCATGCTGTGCAGAGTCATGAACAATAACGCTTCGATATATTGTTAGGTCGCTAGCTTGAATTGACATTTTACCTTTGAGTAACATCTTTGATAACTCATGTGTTTTCGCTACCACCAACACACTTTCTAACTTACCTATTTTTATTGCTCGAATGCCTTTTTGACTAGGAACAGGCGAAGGAGCGCCAATCACTAGATCAACCTTGTCTTCAATTAATGCCTCCCAAGTACCATTCATTACTTCTTCTCGTACATCAACTTCAATATTTTTATGTTCAGCTAAAAATTTGTGTATACCCAAAAAGATAGGATTGATGTCGATGATTGAATCACAAGCAATGCGTATTTTAGGCTCCCAACCATTGGCAATCGTTTGTGTTTGCTCTGACAAAGCGTTTATTGCATTGAGTACTTTCCGCCCTTCTATTAATAAATGTTTACCTGCTGGTGTAAGTACAGCTCTCCGGCCTTGTCGTATAAAGAGTGTAACATTGAGCTGTTCTTCCAGTTTCTGCACTATATATGACAGCGCTGAAGGGACTTTGTTTAATTGCTCTGCCGCAGCCGCATAACTACCACGGTACTCAATAGCATCTAATACCAGTAAGGCTTCAATACTTATAGGGGGTGTGTTCATTTTAATATTCCAACAAAAAAGTAACTGTTCAAATTATTTGATCATACCAAACAAATAATAGGGGTTATTCAATAACAGTTCAACTTATACAATAGCTACATACTTAATTAACACAAATTAACAATACCTTAAGGTGAACATTATGAATATTAAACAAATCGCGCTAATCATCACAAAGACTGAACAATCACTATCAACATTACCATTACGATTAATTGCAGGGCTTATTTTTACTGCTCATGGTGCACAAAAACTTTTTGCTTGGTTTGGCGGCTATGGTTTAGAGGGCACCGGACAATGGATGGAGTCTATCGGGCTTGCGCCGGGTTACTTAATGGCGCTAATGGCAGGCAGTGCCGAGTTTGTTGGCGGTTTGTTATTAATTACTGGTTTTCTTACTCGTCCCACCAGCTTTATTTTAGCCATAACCATGATTGTTGCCATTTTTACGGTGCACATCGATAACGGCCTATTCATGAGTAACAATGGTTACGAGTTTGGTTTATCACTATTAGCTATAACGGTAGCGCTATTCATTCAAGGCGGTGGTAAACATTCAGTTGATGAAAAATTGTTCCGTTCACTAAACTAGCACTTTAATAAAGTAGTTAGCTTCAATGACACTAATTTATAAACACATAAAAAAAACAACCTAATATAACTCATTGATAAAATGCGACATATCACATTTATCAATGAGGCTTAACTTAAACTAATATTCACAGAACAAGGACAATATTATGTTAAAACATTATCCCTATAAAAGCCTAGGCAATGCCAACCATGGCTGGCTTAAATCTAAACATCATTTTAGTTTTGCGCATTATTATAATCCTACACGCATGGGTTTTGGCAAATTACGCGTAGTGAATGATGACTGGGTTGAACCGGGGACTGGGTTTGGGTCGCATCCACACCGTAATATGGAAATTATTAGCTTTATTCGCTCAGGGGCAATTACCCATCAAGATAGCACAGGTAACAAGGGCATCACTAAAACTGGTGAGGTTCAAGTTATGAGTGCCGGTACTGGTATTGTGCATTCAGAATACAACCGCACTAAAGATCCCTTAACCTTTTATCAAATTTGGATTGAAACCAATAAACATGACGTTGAACCTCGCTGGGAAAGTAAAATGTTCCGTACCAATCAATCGTCAGAACTTACTTTATTGGCATCAGGTTACCCTGAATACAAAGGAAGTGTCCTTTTCATCAACCAAGAAGCACGTATCTATGGTGGTAAATTAGCCAAAGGAAGCGTCATTGAACATGACATTAAACATCAAGCTTATATATTAGCTTCAGATGGCATGTTTAAAGTAGAAGATAACTCTGGCAGTGTAACAATGAATAAAGGTGATGGAATGGAAGTTACGCAATCGAATTCAATTACGCTTAGAGCATCGACCGACTGTGAAATTATCATCATCGATACTATTAGTTAGAGTTGCTAAGCCTAGTTACCAACGTATAGTAAGGTATTAAATGACTAAGAATGATTTCTGATTCTTCTTGGTCATTTTACTGCTTTATCATCAATCATCATGAATCTACTATCTTAAAATATAAGGCATTTTGTGCCCCGAAGCGTGATAGAAACTTATGGAGTAATAATTTTTTTAGACTATAAACTCTATGGCGCATTCGCCCCCACAGCGCCATAGAATTATTTCTTCACCTTAACGTTATGGTGCATTTTAAAATCAAATAAAAGCTTCAATTAACACATTTTAATTGTAGATATTGCTCATATTTCAAACAAGAAAATATTCCTCTCATCATTCTATACAAATTTTATTCGATTTAATTAGATGCTCTTTGCCAGACGATTACACTGCTTTCATTTTGTTCACGCCTTGTATCTCACTACAATTCATTAAATATCTTATACACATATCTATCTTTGCAATTTAAATCAATAAAGCTTTTTTTCAGCCTTTTAACCATACTTTCTTCTGCTTTACGTAGCCAAGTCCGAGGGTCATAAAACTTTTTATTAGGTTGCTCTTCACCTTTAGGGTTACCAATTTGACTTTGCAAATATCTTGTCTTATTTTGATAATATTGACGAACTCCTTGCCAATATGCCCATTGTGTATCGGTGTCTATATTCATCTTTATAGTGCCATATGAAATGGCTTCTTTAATATCTCCAATATCAGAACCTGATCCACCATGAAAAACAAAATTTAGTGGATGATGAGGTAAATTAAATTTATTAGAAACATACAGTTGAGAGTTTTTCAAAATAATCGGCGTTAAAGTGACATGTCCTGATTCATATACCCCGTGCACATTGCCAAAGGAAGCCGCAATAATAAAGTTTTTGCTAACATTATTTAATTTTTCATAAGCATAGGCAACATCTTCTGGTTGTGTATAAAGCTTAGCATTATCTATATTAGTATTATCTATCCCATCTTCTTCGCCACCGGTACAGCCTAATTCAATTTCTAAAGTCATACCTATTGCAGTCATTCGCTTTAGATAACTAGCACATATCTCAATATTTTCTTCTAATGTCTGCTCTGACAAATCAATCATGTGAGAGCTAAATAGTGGCTCACCTGTCTGTTCAAAATGCTTTTCACTTTGCTCTAATAAACCATCGATCCAAGGTAATAGTTTTTTTGATGCATGATCGGTATGAATTACCACTGGAATATCATAAAGTTTAGCAATACTTTTAATATATTTTGCTGCAATAACGCCACCTTGAATGGCTGCCTCCATTGTCGATAACTTAAGTCCTTTACCAATAAAAAAAGCTGCTCCGGAGTAAGATAATTGAATAATGATCGGAGAGTTTATTTCGCTTGCTGCTTCTAGAGCAGCATTAATTGAATTAGTTCCGATGACATTAACCGCTGGATAGGCAAACTGATTTTCTTTGGCATAATTAAAAAGTACACTAACATCTTCACCACAGACAAAACCGCTATGAACTAGTTCTGATAAACACTCCATATTAATTAAGACCTTGAGCAGCTCTACAGGCAGATGTGATCTTTGACCATTGGCCCAACTCTACCCAATCAGGCTTAGCAATCCAAGTACCACCAACAGAAAAAACATTAGTTAAAGCCAAATATTCTTGTTGATTATTTTCATTAATACCGCCAGTAGGACAAAAAGACATATCACTAAAAATTGAACTCATGGCTTTTAAAAATGAGGGGCCGCCAGATAAGGAAGCAGGAAATAATTTTAGCTCTTTATAACCAAATTCCTTTGCTAAAAGTATATCTGCAGCATTCGACACACCAGGAAGTACTGGTACAGTGCACTTAGATAGGTGAGTTAATAACGTTCTTGATATTGTTGGAGTAATAATAAAATCGCTACCCGCATCAAGCGCTTGCTTTAAAATATCAGCATCAACAACCGTACCAGCACCTACTTTTAAATCAGGTAACGCACGCTTTATAGCTTTTATAATATCTAATGATGCTTCAGTTCTCAGTACCACTTCAACCAAATTAATGTCTGCTGTAGACATAGCTTTGGCAATTTCAAGGCCTTGAGGTACTGAGTTTGCTTGAATAATGGGTAGCAATGTTTGCTTCCCTATTAAATTGGAAAATAAATTCATGTGTAAGCCTTTAAATTAATGAAATAGAAAACAGTTAGATAAACTGTTCTTTAATAAATTTTTGATAAGCACATTGTTCAACAATGGCTTCATAGAGCTTCGTTAACGCTGTCGCTGGACTTGGGGAGACAATCTTTGGCCTCGGGCATTTGCTCTGCTGCGTTTTTAATTTCATCTATGTCATTTTATTTGTGAGTTACCCCTTGCTCGATGACCACAGCGGCACTTTTTAAATCGCTGCTTGCCGGGATAACGGGAAAGGACAATTTTTTTTCACCACAAACACTCACACAGGGCCAGTCAGTACATAACTGACAATCCTTATTGAGTATATCCATGGCGAGGGTGGCCGCCGCTTTTACTTATACTCACACAATGACAACTATCGCCTGTTGAATCCCGTTAACCACCATTAACCGATAAAATGACATCGTAGTGATTAATTCCGTTGATGGCCTGACCTTTTAACAAAAAGGGCAGTGAATGATTAGGATCTGTGATCCGAGTCGTTGTGGGAATGTAGCGAATGGTTAAACCTCGCCGCCAGCGCTCGGATTTGTTGGCCTCAGAGCCATGAACAATATTCGAATTATGAATAGAGACATCTCCCGCTCTGAGTATAAGATCCCGCGTCTGACTTGCATCAATCGCCGAAAGATCCATCGAACTATTTAGCACATTTTCATCTGATGCCGTCTGCTTCATATCTCGCTGATTTACAATTGTATCACCTTGCGTACCAGGAATAACCCGCATACAACCATTTTCAGGACCCGTATCATCGAGTGCCAGCCACAGGGTAATTACTTTCATCGGCTCTAACGGCCAATAGGAACCATCTTGATGCCATAAAACCGGCAGACCAGTGCGTGGCGGCTTGGCAATATAATGAGCAGCAAATAGCGCAATGTCTGGGCCGATAAATTGCTCGGCAATAGCCAATAACCGCGGTTCACTGACCAAACGCAGCCAAAACTCATCCATTGGCACTATACCGGTAGCCAGCTGTTCTGCACGTAATTTAGGATGCTGACGTTGCAAATACTGGATATGCTCCCTAGATTGTTCAATGATTGCCTCATCCAGTACATTTGGGACAATGACATAGCCATTTCGTTGATATTGTTCAACGATATCATTATCTGTGCTCATACTACTTTGGTACTTCATATTTTTCTCCTTCCGCGATTAATCCACTTGCTATAACTTCAGTTTAATCACCTCATCGGGCAGCGGCATCGTCCTTGACGCCGTGCTCAGGTTTTATACCAATGTATTTAAGAGGTACTGCAATTAGAAAACGGAAATATCATCAAATACGACAGTATCCTGACTCGCATGTCTCAGACCGATCCCGCCATGATCAAATGTACTATCAGTTACGCCTATCAAAGTCGTACCGTCCTTTTGAATACTGATGGTGTCACCAAAAACCGAGACCTTGTAATCATATGAAACACCTAGAGTACTAGCGTCCATTACAACGGCCAGTGAGGTATAATTTCCATTTTCTCGCTTGTATAATTCGATCCCTCCGGCACGAATAGCCAACATATAATGGTTATTAACATCCTGTGCCCGAAAAGCAAGCCCTGTATCTGCACTTGCACTGGCCATTGTAACCCCAACTTTAAAGTTGTAATCCGTCCAGGAAGTGTTGCCTGCCAAGGAATAACTTTGTGCTCCTACGTTTGCAATAGCGGTATACGCACCAGTAGATGCCGACCAGGTACCATTACTCGATACCCAGCCGTCGCTGGTTAAATCGTCAAAATTGTCGTTGAAAGGCAAGGTATTATCGGTAACCTTAACTTCATCAAAATCGGCCTGGCTGCTTCCCGCTGTTCTCAAGCCAATTTTACCGCTTGAAAAAGTGCTATCAATTATCGTCGCTTGAACAACAGTATCTCTGGTAATTTTGATGGTGGAGCCAATCATAGAAACGATATATTTATACTGGGTATTAAGAGCATTAGGGGTACTAATGAGACCTAATGAAGTATATAGGCCACCAACTCTTTTATAAAGCTCACTATTTACTGCTCGGATAGCCAATAAATAGTGATTGTCAGCGTCTGCTGCTCTAAAGACTATGCCCACATCTTGACCGCCTTCTTCCCTTATCGTAACGTCAACTGAATAGGTATAATCGGTCCAAACGGTATTCCCGGCCAATGCATAACTTTGTACTCCCGGATTAGCCGTACCGTGATATTTATTGGCTACAACAGCCCAAGTACCATCATTTGTTGACCAGCCATCACTGGTGCCATCATCAAAATTGTCATGAAAAATGGTGCCTGGTGTCGGTCCCGTCGGAACCGTCGCATGGACAACATTTTCGGTAACCAACTTAACAAAGACCTCGGGAGTTACTACTTCAACATTAGGGCCCAAACTGTCCACCAAAGCTTTGACATCATACATATTTTTTGACCACGCATGGACACTGATCATGGAATAAGCATTGGCACTGGTTATATCAGTGGAAGCATTATTAATCCCGCTGGCGATTTGTGCTTCATTGAGGATCCCATTCCACAAACTATATCTTGCAGAAATAATAGGTTTTTTATTTGACCAGTTGATCTGCCCGTTGTATTTGTGATAATTGCTGTAATCAAGATAGAAGATCCCGTTAAGGTTCGTTTGCGCGGTGTAATTATCCCATAACGCCAAATTGTTAATTGCATCTTTATCAATCACAACCAATTCACCGGTATCTAGCTTGCTTAGGTACTCATTCATCCGCACGGCATTTTTTTGCATTTCAGTAACCGGATAAAGACTAGGGTACATATAACCACCGGTTCCGTATAACACGAAGCCATCCTTAACACTGTTGTTCGTCGCATTATCATAGTACCACTTGACTACTGAGGGGGCGGTGCCAATCATACTGGAACTTAATCCCCAGCCCATACTCCACTCTCCACGGTGCTGATTGGCCCACCAAGAAAAGTCATCCGCGACTTGTGAAGAGTTGGCATCGTTTTGTGTTGACATATAACCCAGCGGCCACTGGGCATTATCACCATCGGACCAAATCAGGGTGACATAGTGTTTCCCTGTCTGGGCTGTAAAAGAGGGTTGATGTGTGTTTTGACTGACTGCGCCAGTATTAATACCGGCCAGTACAGACAGGTTAAGAGCGTGATTATTGGCGGTAGTAAAATTACCATAGAGACTTAATGTGCCAATAAAACCATCTTCGCCGAGCGTTTCATAATCTCCGTAGCCGTGTACGGGGGAATCATCATCTAGAGCGGCGAGTATCTCTAATCTTAATGGGTAGTCCTGACTTGCACTTGCTGCCGTCTGAAAGTATACAAACTCTTTGGCAAACAATGCATAATCCCTAAGTGTTGCATGAGCTCCCCACTTAATTTGACTGTTAGCTGAATCCCATTCATCAGGCTGTTCGATAACGGCATCATGAGCAAAAAAGCTCCAATAATTATCAAAAACCCACTGCTCGGTTTTACCCGTAGCATCAGCCATCATCAGATACCCTTTAGTATCAGCCGTCGCTTTAATCGAGTCTTCGACAATGATGGCACCATGTACATTCGCTAAATTGGTTGCCGCATTGAGGGAATCATTCTCAAAATCAGCCAACACATATCCGCTGATATGCGATTGAAATAGCGCAACCAGGGCCCAAGGATCCGATTCAGTTGTTGTTGTGACCCCATGATTATTCACTAAATCATCGAGCCATTGCTGATATGAGGCTCTGGACTCTGGACTCATGTTGCTGAGCAAATAGATTTCAGGTTTAGTTCTAGCCACAATACCTTGTAATGAGACAATCATCGTCTCTTCTGCGGCTGTGAGACCAGCGGCATCAATCACATAGAGATGTGTTGGCGCGTTGGGTTGTTTATAGTAATTATTCGTATCTGGATTAACCGCATAAGCGGCATAAGAAATAGACCAGCATGACAAACATATCATCAGGAAAATTATGAAATTTCTTGTATTCATTGTAATAACCTCTTTTATTTTTAATTTTATTAGCAATGCGAAATTAAAGAGAGTGTGATTAATGACTAAAAACTAACCGACACGGTCAATAGGAATCTTACATTACTCCATATTTATCCCACACTTCTCGCGTTGGCATTCCTTGGCGAATTTTAATTTCAACCATATTTTCATCTCTCACTTTTGCCAACGCGGCTTTAATCACTTCAACTTCTCTGTCCCGAGGGATGACAACTACCCCGTCAATATCCCCCACAACAATATCTCCTGAATTGACTAACACTTGATTGGAAAATTGAATTGGACAATCAAAATCAATTACCCTGCCTCTTACCCCTTGATCTTGCCCATAAGCACCTAAAGAGAATGTCGGGAAATTTAGATTCAAAACGCCCTTGGTATCCCTTGAATAGCCTTCGATCACAGCACCAGCACCTTTAAGGTGAAGTGCCCGTGTAGACATCAGCTCTCCCCAACAAGCGTAAGTGGGCGATGAGCCAGAGCAAATGTAGACTTCATCTTCTTTAATGCTATCGAGAGCCTCAAACATTACGCCAAACGCTTTTTCTTGAGCCTCACTATGATCATAAGTCGATGCACAATCGGCTTCTAATACCGTTTTAGCTCGACCGACTAATTGCATATCCTGTCTCAGTGGTTTGATATTCGGTGGTAAAAATTGATGTCTTAAATCAATTTTATCCATCACATCTCCAATAACACAGGTGAATAATTCATTTCGAATTAGTGCAAATAGTTCTTTATCGTTATTCCAATATTTCATTCTGTTAGCTCCTAGTGATTACTTCTTGCATACAAGACTTTATATAACCCATCGCAAATGCCATTCCCGCATGCCACGGCGCGTCACAGCTCATTGAAGGGGCGTGATCTGGGATCACAACACCTGTAAAATTCGCTCGATGTAAAACGTCCAATACTCTAGTAATATCAACATCACCGTCGTCAATAAACGTTTCTTTGTAATATGGAACCTGCCCTTTTACATTACGCAAATGAACATAAGCAATTTTTTCTTGGATCACATATTGTTGAATAAACTCATATAGATCCCCATCAGTCATTTCAGCTAAAGTACCGACGCAAAACTCTAATTGGTTCGAGTTACTTTGCTTGATATCTAATAGCTTTTGATACATATGACGTTGATAAACAAGTCGCGGCTGCTCTCTAACAAAAGGAACCGGTGGATCATCAGGATGAGCGGCTAAAATTACGCCACTTTCTTCCGCTACAGGAACTACCTCATTTAGGAAGTACGATAATCGTTGCCAGAGCACCTCATGGCTGATTGTCGGTAAGTCCTCATCAGAAAGTTCAGCTTGATAGCGCATGTTCCAAACCATCCCCTGCTTTATCGGGGTATTGAGTAATGAATTGGGGCCATTTAAACCAACCGTTTTAGCTCCTCCACGGGTATACATTTCTTCACGTCCAGCGACTCCAGCAAGTGAAAAGTTATAGCCAATCATGCCGATACCGGCAGCACCGACATTTCTAATGACCTGTTTAACCTTTTCTATTTGCTCATGTTTCTTTGGGCCATCTAATAAAATATCGTGCCATAATGCAGGTTCAAAATTTTCAATGCCTGCCACAACAAGCCCATTTGATTCGATCTCTTCTTTCATATTTTTAAGAAAGTCTACTGACCATGGTTCAGTATTTAGACTTAAGCCCCAACCATCCTTAGTCAATCCTATTGGTTGGTTCTCTTCTGTATCGTTATCATTGTTGAAATAATCAACCAAATGAACAATGGCGTGTGTCGCTCCGCATTGCTTGGCAAATTCGTAATGCTCTTCATTGAGCATATGACGGTAAAAACCGAAACCTAAATTCATTGTAAACTCCTTTTTAATCCACAGGTTTATTGGCTCTAAATGCCAAAATATCTGTATTCATTGCTCGACACTTCTCTATTGCATGATGCTTTTTCTTGAACTCACTTCCCAATGCAATAAAAAATTCAAATTCATAAAAGCCACCAAGATCAACATCGAAATTTGTTTCCCAGAAGTTGTTCATCAGCCAAATGTAAGGCTCTATTGTTTCGTTCTTTAATGCCTCTTGCCCCATTAATACTCTTGGTTTGAAATCAATATCACCAAGTTGTAATAAGTTGGTGTCAGGCGTACTGACCGCAATGCCATTTCTTGATTTACTAATACAGAACCCTTCCTGAATACTGTAAAAATCGGTTAATGTGCCCGGTAATTGGTCAACCCAGGGTTCACTAATTACGCCCGGCTTATCTATAAACAACTGGTCTTGGTCATTTTTGTTGTAAAGGGGAATAGGTAAGTAGACATTTTCAGGCGCCCACTCACTCTCTTTTTGCATAGTAAGATTGAAATCAACCCGGGATTCATTAAGGTAGGCCTTAATTTCAAGGTTATAATATTTAATGCCTTTCACTGAGTATTTTAAGTTTACTCTGGCAAAACAGTGATCTACTTGAGGTAGTTCGGCTTTACAGAGTTGGCCGACATAACGCTCAACATTTTGGCTTTTGCGATTGCGTCCCATCATACGCCTGACGCCTTGCAGTGCTTCTATCACACCATCACTATTGAGATCTGGCGTAGGAGAAATTTCATAAACCGGTGAAAGTAAGCCATGAGGTGAATCTGGATTAATCATCTCCAGCTGCTCGATTTTATCATAAAAAGAGGTTATACCTTGTCCTTCCTCCCAACGAATAACCACATAAGGAGTCTCAATCACACCGGGTGAAACTTTGAAAGTCGCACTATCATCACAAATATCACTTTCAGAAATATCTACACCAATTAAATGTTCGTTAAGTGGTTGAATATTACTCTCACCCCCTTTTCGTTCAACCTTAAAGAAAACTTCTTCATGCGGTGCAAGTTCATAATAAAAAGAAAGTGTTTTTCCTCGGCTAGCCGGTTCCTGATTGTGCTTAATAGTTTGACCATTTTTCAAATCGATGACGTCCACACCGTTTTCTATTTTTAAGTCGATATAATCAAAATAATCAATGGTTAAATTAACAATACCTTTCATTGGGGTAGTGAACGGATTCACAACCTTATATAGCCAGTCACGGTCTGCAGTAAATCGAGAGGCACCTATTGTTAACAATTTTTCATCCGTCAACGCGGTGATTTTCTCAAAAGCATTAACGGCAAATGATTTCTTTTTGGTGCCTATAGCTGTTGATAGAATATTCCACGGACGCGTAACAGATTCAGAATGGTTAAACGTATGTTCTGAATAGAGGACTAAATCATTTTCAATATCCTTGGTATTAAAAAGTTTTTCACTGGGATAAGCACTGTCTAGCGCTTTAAAATAACCTAGCTTTCTTTGCGCTTTTTTAAATACTTTGGTATATGCCGGACAGCCAGCCGAGCCATCTGACCACCAATCAGGCCATTCGCCACGATAGACGGGAATGTCTTCAACTTGTTCTCTTATTTTTGTCGCCAGTTGATCTAATGTCAGCATCTCAATTTTGAATTGCTCACCATATTGCTTATTCCACTTCTTTATAAAGCCAGATATTGCTACTGATGGCGGAGAATTATCAGTAAATACTCCGCTTGCCATCACAGGCACAAAATCAAAGGGATATTCTTCATTTGCCAATTGTGCGGCATATTTTGGAATTCTTTCTTCCGCCATCTCCCAATTGCTCTTGAATGTTTTGTCTTGTTCATTGTCATAGAAATAAGTATTGGAAACAGTAGGCACCATGCCAAGATCACTACCTAGGACATAGTGATCGCCTGACCAAACCAATAATTTGTCCTGCTTAGGTGTTTCCCAATAAAAAGGGGTCTGCTTCTTAAACAGCGGAAATAAACCGTGATGAGTATGCACATTAGTGCTTAAGAAATTTATTCCTCTATCGACCAAGGCTTGTGCAAATCCCCAACTATGGCCATTAATATCAGCTGTCATTGCTGATTGAATCTTGACTTGATGTTTCTCTGCAAATTTTTCTGCTCTATCAAGCGCTTTGCCGATACAGTCCATCCCTAACAGTTCATTATTATTAAGGTAATTGGCACTGATACCGATTTCGCCATTTTTAACACAGGCGACAAATCGACTAATATCCTTTTCACTGGCTATTTCTAAAAATTTTTCAACAACCCAAAATGTTTCACAATTCCACTTAAAGCCAGAAAAATCTTGGTCAATTTCATCCCGTGATTGTTCGATATAATCCATCGCTTGATAAATAAAATCGACATGCCAAGTTTCAATTGTTTTCTGGGTCTCGGTATAACCAATATCCGTATGAGAGTGATGAATAAGGTAAAAAGTCATCTGCGGTTTAGTTTTTTGCATAATATTAATTTCCATTAACAATTTAGTGTTAGTTCATAAAATATGAATTTATTCTGTATTCAATTTGTCTATAAATTCAGTAAAACTCGACATCGCTGTTTGTTGCCGCGGCCTACTGATTTGGGTAAAATATAATCAGTAGACCGGGTAATAATTTAAGTCAGGCATTTACATTTAGCGGGTTCTGAGGTTCGCTAGAGACGGTATCTAAGTTGTCCTTAGGCTCGCTAGAGACGGTAGCTTTATTTTCTGCCTCGCCAAGCTGGTTAGCATCAAATTCTAATTCCGGTTCAAAATTTGTCTCAGGCAAATGGCGATACCAAAAGTAATATAAGCCAACAAGTGAAACAGCTATAACCGCCACTCCGATGTAAACGAAATCAAAACTATGAACAATAAGAAACATGGAGGTCAAGTACAACGAAACTTGGAAGACAAACATGAAAGGTACCGACAATAAGTCGTTTTTATGTTCTTTTTCCATCCGTTGGCGTACTGCACTTGAGAGGATATGTTTAACAGGCCCCCACAAACCAAATGGGCGAGTTTGCCGATAAAACTTTTCCAATACTTTTGATTCAGTTGGTGCACTGGCATAAGTGCCAATTAAACAACCAATGAATCCAATAATGACAATGATGACAAACATCCAGATCTCACTTAATTCTGGAATAATAATACGTTGGGATACTGCGCCAACCATGCCAAATAGCGTGCCCACAAGGTAACCTATACCGTTAAATCGCCACCAATAAAAGCGTAAGAGTGTTGGCATGAGTACGCCGCCACCTAACCCCATGACAATCCAACCCCAGATGTCGTTAATGCTAGAAATTGTTGCAGCGAAAAGAAAAGCAATAAGCACTATCACCACCACCGTAACCCAGCTGCAATAGATCAGCTCTTGTGTTGAGGCTTGAGGTCTAAAGTATTTTTGGTAAATATCACGAACCACCATCCCCGTCGCGGTATTTATATTACTATCAAAGGTAGACATAGATGCTGCAATCAAGGCAACCAAAATCACACCTTTCATTCCTGCCGGTATGGTCAAGCCAATGACCAGTGGCAGAATTTTTTCTGCATTAATGTCGCCATAAAATCCAACTAACTGCAGCTTGCTTTGCCAGTCTTCACCATTGCCTAGCAGTGATTTCAATGAACTAAGAAAATGAGGTTCAAATAATTCGGGATTATTGATTATTCGAGCCAACTCGCTGTTCCATTGGGCTTGAGTTACCGCTGGTAATTGTTGATGAATTAACTCGCTAACACGACTAATAACACTCATGTCGGGAAATAGCCCCTGTACAAGGAATAATCCCATCACTGCAATGCCTATCATTAATGGCCAGCGAAAGGTCATCATGATTGCCCACATAAAAGATAGCAATCCACAATCCCTATCGTTTCTAGCGCCAAAATATATCGGTACAGCACCGGCTCCCATGCCACCAAAAATGTTACGTAATAAATAGAAGAAGGCAAATAATATCAGATGATTATAAGCTTCATAAGATCTTGGTAAATCAACATTCCATTTAGGAAATGCGTTCACCCAGTCCTTATTCTGCGTTATTTCGTAAGCCAACATCTGTATTTGATTCGAGTCAGAAATCATATTAAAAGCAATATAAGAAATATAAAATACAGCAATAACAATGATTATTGATTGAATAATATCTGTGATAACCACGCCATAAAAGCCTGATATCATGGTATAAATTGTGGCAACGACCGCTAGGCCAATCGCACATTCGGTAGGTGTAAAAGGAAGAAATACGGATAAAAACGAGCCTACACCAACAATCATCATGGCAACCATTCCAAAGGAACCAACTAATGTGCCTACCACTTGAATGATCTGTGCACCTCTACCACCAATGCCATCACCAAAACGAAAAATATTCCACTCAGCACCCGTTAAACAGCCAGAACGTCTATGCCACTTGCCTGTCCAGAGCATCATAAAAATTAGTATTAGCCCGACTCCGCCCCTGAATTCAACAAAAAGACCTTGTGGACCAAGAATAAAAAGAAAAGAAATAATGAGCGCTGTGCTTGTTAAATCAAGGAAGTTGGCCATCCCCGAAAAACCCATAGCCCACCAGGGGATTTTGCGTGCGCCGACAATATAGTCTTCGATACTTTCTGAGGCTTTATTTTTCAAATAAAAACCTAGTGCAGAAAGTGCCAATAGATAAACAACAATAATTGCATAGTCTATTATTTCAAGATGATTCATTTTACATTACCTAGTTACGTATGGGCTTACCCGATTACTTAGCGACTCTCTTTTTTTCGATAAAACCAAGGCAATACAGTTCACCTATTGCCTTGGTCCATTTCTTTCTACAAAGACCTATCTCACTTAAAACTCATAATTAACAGACAAACGGATTGCACGGCCCAATAGTGGGCGAGCATTAAAAACATTCGCCGTTGGATCGTCGCTAGAAACAACCTCACCTGAACGTGGATTGCCCGAGGTCAAACCAATTTCATTGGTGATATTAGAGACCTGAAGTGATAGCAACAAATTGTCCGTCACCTCCGTCGATATATTACCGTTAAGAACAAAGTATGACGGGGTAGACGCAATGTTAGCTAGATCTTGATAACGTTGTCCTAAATAACGATACTCAAGTTGTGCTCGTGTATCGCCAAAATTAAAGCCGGTAGTCACTGTCAGCATTTTTTCAGGTACACGAACAGGACGTTTGCCGTTAAACCGAGCAGCCTCAAATACCACATCACCATCGTCATTCTTGACATCAGAGAAGTTGGAGGTTTCCGCAGGCATGTAGGTAGCAGTAACCTTCAAGTCGAAGAAATCAGTTGGCGTCCAAAATGTTTCAAGTTCAACACCCTGAGAAATCAAGTTACCGATACCAGAGACAATTTCGGCACCACCAAAGTTGCTTTGTGATGCCGCCTGATCTTCGAAATCACTGCGGAAAAGAGTGGCAAAAATAGCAAGGTTATCCATGTTTAATTTGTAACCCACCTCGTACAACTTCATCTTCACCGTTGCCTCCACTGCATCATCCTCTGAGGCATTTGAAAGACGCAAACCTTCAAAGGTATTATTGGCGCTAAACCTAAAGGTTGACACATAGCGTCCATAAATAGCGGAGTTTTCGGTCAGGCCATAGTTGGCTCCCAACGACCAAGCGGTTTCAGTTTGGGTACTTGAATAAGTATTGGAGCCGCCATTAAGTCCCTGCGCAATCGCGTTATAGTTATTATCTGCCAGCGTTGTCGGATCGCCTAAATCGATGTTTGATACACGCGGTGCACTGGCGATTTTTTCAAGTTGCTCAACTCGAAAACCACCGTCAATTCGCAAGTCATCGTTCACTTGCCACTCATCGGCAACATACAACGCCGTTGTATGGGTTTCAGCACCACCGTACAAACTTGCAAGACCGTAGCCCCATGAACCGTGTTGGGTAACACTTAACTGATCGCCATTGGCATCTGTTGCGATATTGCCGTCAGCATCGAGGGCAACAACATCGAGTAAATCTGGCTGATCACGCACATCGAACAAGGTACCGTGTACAGTCAGATCTTGATAAAAATCTACATCAGCATAATAGAAGCCGAAGGTTACATTATGCTCCTGATCAGCAAAGGAAAACTGACGATTTAGACTGAAGTCATTGATAAATTCCGTTCTTTCAGAGTTCAAGAAGACGTGGATACCCTGATTAATCAGGCCATTTCCGTTTTGGTTATTGACGTCAAACTCCGCATCGGGATGGTTGGTGTAGCGGTAACCTACATCGGTCACCCCATTTGCGACAAAATAGCTGTCGGCTAGAGCGCTAGCACGGTGCCCATTCAAATAGTCGTCCGCCTTTTCGGGAGATAATACAAAGAGCGAGTTTTCGTCGTTGGTCGATGTAGTCCAGCGAAATTTATTCGACAGCGTCCAACCCGAATCAAAGTCCTTATCAAATTTTACAGTAAATTGCTGTAGATTTACCGGATATCCATCACGCAAGTCTCCAGTGGTATGCCCACCGCCAGCATTTGGATAGACAAGTATTGAATTATCCAGACTCTGCATTGTGCCGTAGTTGGGATCGACCCCCGTTAAACCAGCAGTATCTCCATTGCTATCCCGAGAAAGCGGAATTTCAACGTAAAATATATTTCTATCCTGTAAAACCTTGTAGCCAATATCAAGCGTGTGGTCATCGGTAGTATGTGTCAGATTGAAGCGTACCTGCCCGCCAACATTCGCCTTATAGCCGGGAGAGCGTATACCGTCATCTGAACGATAAAAACCACCTGTCGATAGACTCCACTCATCGGTCAGTGGCGCACCATACCAAAAATCAGCTCTGTGATGACCGTAATCACCCCAAGTGTATTTCAATATACCTTCGGCTTCATCTCCCGCTCTTCTCGTGACATAGTTAATAAGTCCACCAGGGGCATTACTGGCGAAAATAGAAGAGGTGCCACCACGCACTGCCTCGACTCTTTCAATGGTTTCATCAAGACGAAATCTCTGATCACCACCACGACCAAAAGACATATCATGCTGGACGGGCAAACCATCTTCATAAATAGCCACTGAACGAAAACCATCGAGCGGGATACCACGAGCTCGAACGTTGTTACTGGCTACACCACCGGTTGCTTCTACCCACATACCAGGAATTGCTTCTATTGATTGAGCCAGACTGCGAGGCGCTCTTGCTCGTAATTCATCCACATCTAATGTTGTTACTGCGTAACTGACATCCAGCTTTCTCAACCCGCGAGAGGTTGTACCAGTGACGACTATTGTTTCCATTCCGAGTGGATCGTTAATTTCTTTTTTTTGTTGATCGCTGAGCTCTTTACTCTCTTGAGTATTTTCTATGTCGTTTATTTCATCAGCAATTGACTGCATAGACATAATGGTAATAGAAATTGCAACCGCAATTTTTGAAAATTTCATCCTGTTTTCCCCTATATAATAGTTCTCAATGACACTTCTAAGTCGTTTCCTCAAGAGCCAGACGATTAAGCAATGTTATTGATAACTCGATCTAATTCATGAGTTTACACCCACTTCGATTTTAAAACCCTTGATAATGTCAACATTCAATATTTTCAAACATAACCAAGAGCCGTCTAACATTATAGATCACCAGCTAACATGTCAATGGAATTTTTAATAAATAGGATTATTAGTTGAATAACTTGCACAGTAATTCACTTACTTCTAACTTCACCTCTTTCAACACTAACTATAACAAAAGCAAAGAAACAACAATTAATTAGATTTATCAGTAACTTAAAATAACACAGTCATTCACCACACTTCGTATTACCGATAGTTTATATTTGCTCATTATTAAAGGTACAACCTTAAACGCCTTCAAACTACGGTCAACTCAAAAAACTCAACAACATCTTGTACTATGATTTATAAAGATGTAACATTATAGAGACAATTACCTTTGTGCTTTATGTAATTAAGGGGAAAGTCCTTATTGGATAACTCGATTGAACTGTAACGGAGAAGGCAGATATGAAATTAGCAGGCAAAAGAATAGTAGTAACGGGTAGTTCCCGGGGAATAGGTGCGGAAACTTGCCGAGAATTAGCTAATGAAGGTGCATTAGTCATTGTTAACGCTAATAGCGACATTGACGAAGCGATTCTTGTAGCTAACGAAATTAATTTACAGCAAGAAAAAGTAGTAGCCTTTGCAATCCAAGCCAATATAGCTATAGAGGAAGAAGCTGAACGACTTATAAATGAAAGTGCAGACTTGCTAGGAGGAGTTGACATTCTCATCAATAACGCAGGTATAGAAAGCACGATCGCAGCACTGGATCTTGACATGGCAGAGTGGGATCGGATTATGTCAGTTAATTTACGAGGTGCGTTCATTTGTGCTAGGGCCGCTGCAAGAAAGATGATAGCGCAGGGGTCCAAGGGAGTTATTCTAAATAATTCGTCGATTCATGAATCGGTATCTAGGCTAGGGTTAATGCATTATTGCGTGTCAAAATCGGGGCTACGGATGATGTCTAAAGCATTGGCCTTAGAGTGGGCAGAATATGGTATCAGGGTATTGGGTATTGCTCCTGGCGCTATAGAAACCCAAACCAATAAAAAAGAAATTGCTGCTTTTGGCCGGGAGAAATTCGAAGATTGGATACCACTTTCTAGACTAGGAAACTGTGCTGACATTGCAAAAGTTATTAGCTTTCTGGTGTCGGAAGATGCGAGCTATATTACTGGCACAACACTGGAAATCGATGGTGGGTACGCTCTTAATTTAGTGCGCTACGACCCAAGACAATAATAGTCAGCCGTGACCGGGTATTCACTTGTCGTATGAGTAAAAATTAGAGTATGGGTTCAAACACCGGAGTAGATTACCTCTGACTGAATGGCAGAATCTAATAACGATGCTTAATGGTATTACTGTCTTGCACTATTTAAAACAAAGATATAAACCGAGGGATGTAAATTGAATAAGTTTGATTTTTATGTGGGAACTTACTCACTTTCGATAGCGGATATGGACGCTAATGGTGCAGGGATTTATCTCTGTAACGTTGATCCCGATAGTGGTTCATTTGGCAAAGTTATTTTGGCGCGAAACTGTATAAATCCTTCCTATTTGGCAATTAGCAATGACAATCATTTTGTTTATGCGGTTAAGGAGACATTTATATCTGATGAACCCGCTGTCGTTGCGATGAAAGTTAATGACAATGGAACTCTTGACACCTTAAACAGTCAAGCTGTCCCTGGTGAATTGCCATGCCATATTGCTATTGCACCCAATGGCAAGTATATAGCTACGGCCCAATACGGAAGTGGCGATATTTGCATATTCCCCATTTCAAAAGACGGCATAATTTTACCGTTGACTTGCCAGATAAAACATTTTGGTAGCAGTTTATTAAACACACGCCAAGATTCTCCACATGCACACTTTGTCCATTTTTTACCAGAAGCTAAGGTGTTGGCAGTCATTGATTTGGGACTGGATAAGATATTCTTTTATCCCTTTTCTGATAAAGTAGGGCTTGTGGAAACCAATGCAGTGGATATCGTCGAACTAAATGCTGGCTCAGGTCCCCGTCATATGGCTTTTAGTGCTGAATATAACGCTGCATATGTGATCAACGAATTAAATGAAAACATTTCACAATTACGGTTAGATAAAGGAAAATGGCAGCTGTTAAAAAATCAACCGGCATTTTCTCTTGAAAAAAATATTGAAGGCGCGGCAGCGGCATTGAAGATTTCTCAGGATAACCGTCACGGCTACGCTTCAGATCGTCGTCAATCACATATTCTCCATTTTACTATCAATCAAAATGATAATGACATTCTTTGCCAAAAGACTATTTCAACGCAAGGCTATGGGCCTAGAGACTTTGCCCTGACTCCAGATGAAAGACTAATAGTTGTAGCCAACCAATATAGCAACAGCCTCACAAGTTTCTTTCGGGACAAAACAACCGGAGAATTAACTGCAACAGGTCATAGTGTTGTTATTGGCAGTCCGGTGTGCATTAAATTTAAAAATAACGTGTAACGTCAAAAAACAACATTTGAACGTTAACCATTACTATATTGGTTAATTAAATTTTTATACCAAGCATTGCTCTGGTTAATAAACAAATAAGGATGCGAAAAATGGCTTCATTACTGGCAATTGGAGAATGCATGATCGAACTGTATGAAACGGCTAATAACACATACCATCGTTCTTTTGCTGGCGACACTTTTAATAGTGCTGTTTATACAAAAAGGTGGAATTCATCGATTGCTGTATCTTACCTCACTGCTCTGGGGACAGATCATTTAAGTGATGAAATTTTAAAACAATGTGAAGATGAAGGAATTAATCAATCACTTATATTTCGTTCACCATCAGAGCAACCAGGAATCTACATTATTTCCACGGACAAACTGGGAGAGCGAAACTTTGCTTATTGGCGCAGACAAAGTGCGGCTAAACAAATGATGCTTTTATTCAATGAACATATTAATGTTGAAAGCTTGGATACGTTCGATGTAGTCTATTTTAGTGGAATATCACTTGCCATTCTAAGCGATGAAGACAAAGGAAAATTACTTGATCTAATCATAAGTTTACGCAATCGAGGAACAAAAGTTGCCTTCGATCCCAATTTTAGAGCGGGAATGTGGAATAACCTTAATCATGCCAAACGATGGTTTAATCGAGCATATCAAACATGTGACATTGCATTACCTGGACTAGATGATCATTTAGCTCTTTTTGGGCATAAGACTAAGGAGGATATCAGAGAATTCTTAATTAACCTAGGAGTCCATGAAGTGGTGATTAAGTGCGGCGAGAACGGCGTATTTTGCTACGATATTGACAGCAACCACTTTCATCTACCTTTTATTGCGGCGAAAATGCAAGTAGATTCTACGGCCGCTGGTGATGCATTTTCAGGCACCTACCTGGCTTCTAGAATAAATGGCGAGAATATTTCTGTAGCGTTGAATGCTGCTGCAAAAGTGTCTAGGCTTGTTGTGCAACATCAGGGCGCTATTATGGAACGAAGTACATATAATGCTAATTTAACATCTGAAAAAAACTGTTTAATTAGCTAATACGGTCAAGTTAAAACTAAGTTATAGGCTCAAATAAGGTGCCATGACTAAGTTAATTAACCACTTCAACATCAGGTGATGGCATTTAATAACGACAGTTCCCTTTTAATCACTTTTGAGAAAATAATATATTTTTTATTGACTTATAAAATGAAACAAGGGCTTTTTTATGAATAGGAGTCAGATAAGAATGGCTACAGATAATCAAAAAGGCAAGAGTCTAACTGACATTGCCTATCAAGCTTTACGTGAACAAATAATGGAACATACTCTTCGTCCCGGAGAAAAACTAGACATTGAAGAGCTTAAGACTTCACTTGGCTTTAGTCGAGCACCACTTGGCGATGCTCTTAATCGTTTAAAAGCGGAAGGCTTAGTGATTAGCCGACAGCGAGTTGGAACTTTTGTAGCTCCCATTGCCAAGGAAATGGTAGAGGAAGCATTCGAAGCCAGATTAATGATTGAACAATGGACGGCTGATACAATTATTAGGAATGTAAGTAATCGTCAATTAGAAACGCTAAGCGTTTTACTTCAAGAAGCTAGTGAATTACTTGACAACAGCAAAAATTTTAATTTCAAGCGATTCACAGAAATAGATCATCAATTTCATTTAATTATTATTCAATTTTCTGAACATCAAATTTTTGAGAAGTGGTTTAAAGAATTGAATACACACATGATAAGAATTCGCAATCTTTACCGAGGTGATGCACTAACAAGAAGTAAAGAGGGTCACCGTGAACACCTTGATATACTGGAAGCTCTTAAGCAACGAGATGCTGAAAAATTCCGTAAAGCTTCAGCAATACATTTAAATCAAAGTAAAGCTTGCACTTTAAGGCTAGCCTAAAGGCACATACAACAACATGAAAATATCAAATCAACATACTGAGGTTGAAATTCAGTCGCTTGGTGCGATGATTAAACTGCTTCAATTTAAGTTACCAAATGGCTCTACCGTAGAGCCATTATTTACCGCGCCATGGTCGAATGATATAGATTGTGATTTTGATAACCTGTCTCCTATCATTCAATATTTGGCAGGTGAATGGCCCTGTGTACCATTTGGCGGGCCAGGCAATCCTGATAATTTGCCCTCTAATTGGAAACCGGTAATAACCGAAGACTGGGATGGCTATCCTCATGGTTATTCATCTAATCATGATTGGCGTATTTCCAAACCAGCAGCTAACCATCTAGTGGCAGAAATCAGCTACCCTGCGAATAGCCCAATTGATAAATTGGAACGTCATATTCGACTTGACCCGGCCAAACCAGCTATAGACCTTGAATTAGTCATTTACACAAAAAATGAAGTACAACTACCCGTCGGGTTACACCCAGTATTCGACCTTAAAAACTGTATTACTGGTGATTGTCATTTAGATATATCAAGTGAAACTCGGTTTTGGAGTTTACCGGTTGAGTTAGAGCCGGGTAAGAGTTTATTTGCATTAGGTCAAGAAAACAAACCTCTTGAACAACTACTTTCCTTTGAGGGCAAAGCTATCGACGCCTTATCTATACCTTTACAACAAACCGGCGAAGATTTATTGATGTTGACAAACACAAAAGGAAACGTTGGTTTAGTTTACCCTAAAAAAAATTACCGAATAGATCTCTACTGGGATACAGATTTATTACCAAACTGTATTCTTTGGTACTCAAATGGTGGTCGAATGAACTATCCTTGGCTTGGCCGCATTAACGCATTAGGCATTGAACCTGTTGTATCTGCATTTGATTTTGGCCTAGGCTATAGTTTGTCAAAAGAAACACCATTAGCAAAAAATGATATACCGACGTACCTTCAATTCGAAGCGAATTCAAAAAAGAGTATCAAAAGTAGAATTGACTTAAGCTTGATTTAGCGAAATTGTTCTGTTGCAAACAACTACAATTCAAACATTTGAAGCCTGCTACGGCTTGAGTATTTTACTATCTCACCTTTAGATTTTTTATTTATAGAACTAGCACCTCATACTAATTGGTGTATCAATTCAACGTTCGAAGTAAATGATGAAAACCAACACAGCCAACAAGAAATAATAGGAGTATAAAATGACTAAACCCTTTAACATTATAGGACTAGGTGAAGTATTGTGGGATGTCTTCCTCGATGGCCCTCGTTTTGGTGGCGCTCCCGCTAATATGGCCTGTGCTATTGCTGGTTTGTTGGGTAATGAAGCTAAAGTGACCATGGTCAGTGCCGTAGGAAACGATATACTTGGCAGTAATGCTATTAAATCATTACAGCAACGAAATGTTGATGTTTCAGCGTTACAATCAACGCCTTTTCCCACAGGCACTGTAACCGTTAATTTAGATGAGTCACATCAAGCGACTTACCAGTTTTCTGAAAATTCGGCTTGGGATAATATCATTTGGTTAGAGTCATGGCGTGATCTTGCCGCTAAAGCAGATGCTATATGTTTTGGTAGTCTTGCTCAACGTGAAGAGACATCTCGCCAAGCTATTCAAAAGTTTATCCGCGCCATTCCGGCAAATGCGCTTAAGGTATTTGATATTAATCTTAGAGCACCTTTTTATACGACTGAAACAATCATACAATCGCTTGAATTAGCCAATGTATTAAAATTAAATGAAGAAGAGTTGCTCATCATTGCAGATATGCTAGCAATTTCAGGTGATACAAATAGCTTACTCAAAACAATTCAACAACAATACCAATTAAGCTGTATTGCGCTAACCCAAGGCGCCGATGGTGCTGTTTTATTACACCACGGCCAACAAGTAGCAGTGCCTATTGTACCAACAACGGTCGTTGATACTGTTGGTGCAGGCGACTCCTTCACTGCTGCACTCACTTTAGGGTTACTGCAAGAGAAACCTTTAATAGAGATAGCTCGTTTTGCCACTAGAGTTTCTTCCTACGTGTGCTCGCAACGCGGTGCCACACCACAACTGTCTTTCTCTCTATTTAATTAATTAATTAGCTATTCTATTAGGAAATCATGATGAATTATTTAAGCAATGAATTTTTACAGCAACACTGCAAAGACATATTAAATTTTTACACGCCACGTATCGTTGATAATAATGGCGGATATTTTCAAAATTACTATGACAATGGCTCGCTTTTTTCTGAAAATCAAAAACAATTAGTGAGCAGTACTCGACTTATTGTCAATTATGCCTTAGCAGCAATTACCTTTGACAATAACGAATATTTGGCTATTGCTAAACATGGCCTAGATTATTTAGAAAATGTACACTGGCAAACTAATACTGAAGACTATGCATGGACTATCGTTGATAATAAACCTGACGATATGACCCAGCAAGCATATGGCTATGCTTTTATATTACTGGCATACGCTGCAGTTAAAAAAGCCGGCATCATCACTAGTGACGAAAAGCTAATAGCGACATATGAACGATTAGAAAAAAGGTTTTGGCAAAGTGATTATGGCTTATATGCAGATGAAATAAGCCATAATGGCATATTAAGTGATTACAGAGGCCAAAATTCAAATATGCATTTATGTGAAGCGATGATCGCGGCATATGAAGCAACTAATAATAAGCTATTTTTAGATAGAGCAAAACTACTTGCGCACAATATTGCAGTACGACAAGCAGCGTTGACCGACAACTTAGTTTGGGAACACTTTACCAATAATTTTCAACCTGACTGGAATTATAATAAAGATGATCCAAAAAACCTTTATCGTCCTTGGGGATTCCAACCCGGACATCAGACAGAATGGGCAAAATTACTACTTATTCTTAATCGACACGCCCCTGAAGCTTGGCTAGTTGAACGTGCGGTAGCGTTATATGATAAAGCATATCATATTGCATGGGATGATGACTTTGGCGGGCTTATTTATGGCTTTGATCCACAAGGCAAGTGGTGTGATGATGACAAATACTTCTGGGTACAAGCCGAAAGCTTTGCCACCGCAGCCTTATTATATTCTGAGACTAAAGAACAAAAATATTTAGAGCAATATAATGCCATTTGGCAATATTGTGACCAACACTTTATTGATCATAAATATGGCGCTTGGTTTAGATTATTAAGTAGAGACAATAGCAAAAAATCTCATGAAAAAAGCAGTGTTGGTGCCAAATGTGACTATCATACCTTAGGTGCATGTTTTGAAGTCCTAAGAAGCATAAGTTAAGATCCATAAACTTATGAGGTTAAAAATGAATAATCATACTCAATTTACTATTTCAAATTAATTTATTATGTTGCACGATTAGTGAGTTAGGTGCAGGCATCGTCAGTTTAAAATCAAAAACTGTTGAGTATTAATATATTTGGTAAGTGGATGAGTATATTTGGTCACTTTTTTATACGTATTAGGGCTACTAACTAAGTTCAAAAATAAAGTCACAAAGGAATCATTGCATGATCATTAGTACAAAATTAAATTGATTGTTACTTGAGCGTTTTGCTCGCAAATAGTTATGAACCTTTGGAAAAGTTGTGTTAAAACTCTATGGCGCTATGTGCCCCGGAGCGCCATAGAATTATGAAATGCATGTCGGTTGTTTGTTCGCCAAGTTGGGGTGTAATTCAAGGGTTTTTCTTTTCTATTGAGCACGAAAAAGATCTTCTAATGGCATAAAATGCCACATAGGAAATGTGCTACTTCTATTTATATTGATTCCATTAAAAAGACAAAAAAAATGCATCTATAAAATAGATGCACATAAACATGAAACACTAAGGGAAATAACATTACTGTAAAGTAAGAGTGGGCTTTTGAAACTAAGTTCAATTTATTTGTGAAAAATTAAACGTGCCTAAGATCATGGAAGAAATGCAATACTTTAGGGAGATGATTAAGCTAACTCATGCCATATAAGAGACATTAGCTATAACCTAGTAAAAACAGATTCAGATTAGTTTTTGTATCAATAACGCTGCCATAAGCGGTGAGTAATAGCTTGCTAAAATTGTGAAACGAAGTGGAACCGAGCTAGCTGTTACGAATCCGACTTAATGGCCTTATAGTTAATATACGCAGGAGTTCATTTCATTGGCTTGTAAAAAATGCATATCAGTCAGAATCACATCAAGAACAACATGTTCCCATTGCTGACGTACCAATGAGTTTGCTTTTACAGGGCAACTATTCACTTTCTCTATCTTCCCCGTAAAATCCATCGTCTTTAAATGATATTTAATGTCTTTTGGAAAAGGATTTTTTACAACAAGCATCATGTCTATTTTGTTATCTATTTGTGTGAAAGAGAACTCGATTGTTTTCTCCGGATTAACTACTTCCTCGACTAACTTAAAGTTCCCTAAACCAGTATCAGTTTATTCTGCTTCGATAAGGACTTTATCACCTGGTATCAAAGAAATTCTATTCTTATATGCGATGGGCCAATATAGCTCAATCGTCTTTTCAAAAATCCCATCAGGTATTCGCATTTTCACATATTTATTTTCCCGACAATCAGCCACCTTACATATAAATGGTAATGGGTCGGATTGGTAACTAAAAAACGCAAACAACACCAGAGAAATAAAACCTACAAGGCCTAATTTTTTCACCGTACTACCCTTAACGTATAACAGCTTATTATATCTCTTACCACTTTTTTGGATCAGTATTATACTTTAGCTGTTTTACCATTCTTAATTCTTTAAATGTATCTGGTAATTCTTTAAATACTTCTTCAGAAACCCTAACAAATATCGGTAATGAAAAATTAGTACACATACCTTCTTGCCAATTGTTCCAAGTATTTCTTCTTACTCTACCTGACTTACGAAGAAATATTTGCTCATTACAAAAATCCATGTAGTTATATATTTCATTACAAGCTTGATTCTTTTCCTCATCATCAAGTTCTTTACCGATCAAAGCATTATACGGAATGTTTTTAGATATATCTCGATACTCTTTAGACAGAGAATCTTCAAAAGTTGTTTTAGACTGCTCTGTATTTTTCCAAACTTGATATAAAGCAACCATGACACCTAATGCTGTTGCGTATGGGGCTAAAAATACATAGATTTTTAGGAACTCAATGATGACTTTATACTCCTAGAGGAATAGCGCCCTACTAATAATGGGCAAATTTCAGTTGGTTAAAATAAGCGACACAGGAACAAAAACCAACTGTCATTGTCCTTTTAAGTGATTTGTTAGTTGTATTTACTTCGTTAAGCGACAATGCAGAACCATACTTGGTTTCGTACTTTTCTTTTTACCAAAATCATAATAAGTAGCGGCACCGTTAGGTTCTATGATGAAGGCATAATCGTATGTATTATCTTCGTCTAAACCGAAATTCCAGCGACGGTTAAAGCCATTAACTTTAAAGGATGATTCATGGACAACACCAGCAACGAAGATTTTTCCAGAAGAACGATCTGCATTTACAGTGGCATTAACTAATATATTAGACCAATTTCCGTATTCTGATTCTTGGCATTGCCAGACCTCCGCTGACTTCTCCGCGTAAACATTAACGGAAAATATAAAAGTAATTATTAAGAAAATATGCTTCATTAGGACTCCTTGTTTGCAATACAACTGACAGCTTGTTAGACGAGCAAAAACCTTTTTTTCTACAGGTCAATAACTGTCTAATTTATTTATAATAGAAATAAAATTACCTTTATATTCTTAGTATATCAAGTGTTTATTGATTCCCTTTAATGCACTTTTGGAGAAAGCGTGTTTTTATCTCGTTTTCTCTGGTGAAAGCGTGCAAAAGAGCATTAGAAAATATATAGCAAAATTTTTATTACTAACGTCCGTTTAGCGCACTAAGAACTTAACAAGTAATGTATATTTAACATCTAAGATTCATTCAGTAGCCATGTCTACTAAGACTAAATCTATTCCGTAGAGAAATTCTGATGTGATATTGTGATGCGTTAAAACTAAAAGTGATGACTAAATTTAAGAGAGTGAAATACGAGGCCGTGTACCTAACCGTGTACCATTTTTTGATTGTAACGATTTGATATAAAAGGATTTTAGTAAACTGCGAGACAATTCAAGCAGTTACTAAAAAAGTGAGATTGACACATAAGCCGGGTTTTGTATCTTTTCCGAAGAAAAGTGACAATCATTCGTCTAGGCCTTAAATCGCTCTAAGGCTCAAGCAACCTACCCGGTTTCCACGCGAGCCACGCTTATACTATATAAACTTACGTTCAATAGTCATGAAACCCTATTTGGTCTTGCTCCGGGTGGAGTTTACCTTGCAATTACTGTTACCAGCAATCCGGTGCGCTCTTACCGCACCCTTTCAGCCTTACCTGTGAAGTTTCCGAAGAAACAACCATCGGCGGTCTTCTCTCTGCTGCACTTGTCGTCGGCTTGCGCCGCCCAGGCGTTACCTGGCACCCTGCTCATTGGAGCCCGGACTTTCCTCCCCCTAAAAATACTTACGTAAATTAGGCAGCGATTGTCTAGTCAACTCGACGCGCATTCTACCTGTTAGCTTGACAGTGAGCAAGTTATTCTGCTGTCACTATAATTGTATTGATAAAACAACCTACTGGTTTAAAAGTATTTTACATCTGTTATGTGATTCAGAAATAATTATGCTTTAAAACTTAGTGCTATATCATATAAAGCATTTTTTTTAACACCATGAATTTCTGCTGCAATAGCGCAAGCTTTTTTAGGTTTCATTTCGCTAAGCAACAACTTTAAGGTTTTAATTACTTCGTTAGATATAGCATTCACATCAACTTTATGTCCTTCAATAATCAGCACCATTTCACCTTTAAGCTGATTAGGATCTTGTTCTAACCAAGCAAGTAAATTATCCGCGGTATCAGAATGAATGGTTTCAAAGGTTTTAGTCAACTCGCGCGCAATAACAACGTAACGATCACCACCTAACGTGCTAACGACATCTTTTATAGTATCAATTGCACGCCTTGGCGCATCATAAAACACCATAGTTCTTGGCTCGTTTGCTAAAGCTAATAGTGTACTTTGTCTAGCGCCTGATTTTGACGGTAAAAAACCTTCAAAAGAAAACCTATCAGTAGGTAAGCCAGCAACACTCAACGCCGCAATAGCAGCACAAGCGCCAGGAAGAGGAGAAACAGGTAAATTAAGACTGCGACAGTGACGTACTAGATGAAAGCCAGGATCGCTAATCAGTGGCGTGCCCGCATCAGAAACAAGCGCAATACTTTTACCTTCTTGCAACAATTGAGCAATATAATCTTGTCTTTGTCGTTCATTATGATCGTGCATAGACAAAGTTTTATTTTTAATAGTATAAGCTGACAATAACCTTTGCGTATGACGTGTATCCTCACAAGCAATAATATCAACCTGTGTTAATACAGCTAAAGCTCTTGGGCTGATGTCACCTAAATTCCCAATAGGGGTGGCAACAATATATAAGGTACCGGGGTTTATGTTAAAATCGCTCATGTAAACTGACTTCTCTCATTTGAATTTAGTTGAGACTCATTGCAATGGCGTTTATTATAACCCCACAGTGAGATAAAGGCGCACGGATTTTTACGATTTGATCCAAACTAATTTTTCAGTCTTCTATTTACAAGGAACTGCTTTGCCTAGGCTACTTAAGTACAAACACACTACTATATTATTTACAATAATATTGCTCGTTACCTTTTTTTTGAACGGTTGTAGCACACAAACTCCAGTGTCAAGATCACCGGAAAAAACGGTTAGTAAAAAAGAAGACAACGTAGCCGTTGCACAAACAGCTGAAGAAAAAATAACCTTAGCTCTAAAACTTAACAACTTAGCGCCAACCCCTTTATTGTCAAAACAAATCAATGAGTTATTAGTTGAGGCTAGTGAATTATATTTGCAACAACAGATTTTCTCAAAAGCCCTTTGGTTAGCGAGTAAAACAACTGATTTTGTGAAAGATAATCACACACATACATATCGATTGTTGCTTGTTAAGGTAAAAAGTTTACAAGCGCTAAACCATCACCAATCGGCTTATAAGCAACTACTACTTACCCGTGAATTAGTGTCCTATGTTAATACTGAAAGTCCCGCTACACCCTTGAGTTTATCGTACGAATACTACCTTTCATTACAACAGGCCTTAGAAGTAAAACAACAACCTGTAAAAGCCCTTGCTGCTGAACTAATAGCTTTTTCACTAAATGAGCACTCCACAGAGCAAGATATTTTTTCACTATGGCAAAAGCTTGAGTCATTAAATCAATGGCAATTGGCACAATTGATTAAATCTGCTCCTCCTTTTATTGAAGGTTGGCAGCAGTTATTGAGCTATAGCCATAGATTTGGTGATAATAGTGAACAATTTTTTCATTATTTAAGTCGGTGGCAACAACGCTATCCAACCCATCCCGCCACGATTATTGTTGAACAGTTACAAACCATAACGTTGTCTGTAAATACAATTGAAAATATTGCGGTATTATTACCCTTAAGTGGCGCTCAACAAAGTGCAGGTTTAGCAGCACAACAGGGAGTTTTATCCGCTTATAAAAGTGATGCTGCTTATAAAATTCATTTCATTGATACCAACACGATAGACTGGACAACACTTGCCGCTCAATTTAGTGAATCGAGTATAGATCATGTTATTGGACCATTGTTAAAGTCTAACGTAGAAACCTATATAACCTTGAGTGATGAAGAAATTGCACTGCAAATTCCTAGCTTATTTCTTAATTTACCCAGTAATCAAAAGCTCGATAGCTATCAAACAGTATTATCTATGCGCCCCGAAGATGAAGCAATACAAGCAGCTTCAACTCTCAGCCAACAAAACTATAAAAACCCCATCATTTTGAGTCACCAAGATAGAGTGTCAAAACGCTTAGCAACTTCTTTTAGTCAACAATGGCAAACGTTAACTGGTAATGCCGTTGATATTGTTTATTTCAATCAAGGTAAACAAATGCAGGCAAGTTTAAAAGAAGCCCTTGATGTAAACTCAAGTCAAACGCGTATAAAGCAACTGAAAAGTCGACTTAAAAATAATATTAAAGCGGAGTCGAGAAACCGTCGTGATATAGATATGATTTATCTAATAGGCTCTGCAGCACAAACTCGATTAGTTAAACCTTATATTGACGTCAATACTAGCCCTTTTGCGACTATTATTCCTGTTTTTGCTAGCTCTCGCAGCCATAGTAACTTCGATTACAATAATAACAATAGCAGCACTAATGATTTAGAAGGTTTAACATTTACACAAATGCCTTGGCTACTAGCGTCCAAACTACAAGACAAAGATTTAGCTCAATTAAGTCATAAGCTATGGCCTAAGCGTACAGACAGTTTATCGCGAATATTCGCCATGGGGTATGATAGCTACAACCTACTTAATAAAGCGGCATTAATGCAACAAGCTCCCTATATTCGTCACTTTGGTCAAACGGGTGTTTTAAAACTTAATCACAATAACGTGTTAACTCGTAGCCTAATTTGGGGCAGATATCAAAATGATAAGGTGATACAAATTGTCATGGAGTAGCAAAGACACAAGCCATGCACGTGGTAGGTTAACCGAGGCGTTTGCTGAAAATTACCTTATACAGCATGGCTTAACTCCTATTGATAGAAATGTACATTGCCGTCAAGGTGAAATTGATATTGTTATGCGCGATGGTGATACCTTAGTCTTTATTGAAGTTAAATACCGTAAAAATAATCACTTTGGCAGCGCCATCGAAGCCGTTTCTAAAGCCAAGCAAAATAAAATTCGACATTGCGTGGCATTTTTTTTCCAACAAGCCAGCTTAAATGAATATAATACCCCATGCCGTTTTGATGTTATTGCCTTAGAAGGCAATATTAACCAACCACAGGTAACTTGGCTCAAAAATGCTTTTTGAGCTGCAACAGCACAACACCGGAGTTGCTTTAGCCCATGCTAGAACAGATACAAAATAATTTCACCGAAAGCATTCAAACCCAAATAGCTGCTACAGAAGCTATTTCAACAGCAATAGAGCAAGCTGGTATGATGATGGTACAAAGTCTATTAGCGGGTAATAAGATGCTTGCTTGTGGCAATGGAGGCTCTGCAGGACATGCTCAACACTTTTGTTCACAATTACTTAATCGTTTTGAAACAGAGCGCCCAAGTTTACCTGCCATCAGCCTTGTCGCGGGTAGTGCTACGATAACTTCAATCGCTATTGATTCGCAGTACGATGAAATATTCTCAAAGCAGATTCGTGCATTGGGAAATAATGGTGATATTTTATTGGCTATCTCACCTAGTGGAAATTCAACAAATGTTATAAAAGCCATTGAAAGTGCAGTATCTCGTGATATTCCTATTATTGCACTTACTGGTAATGATGGTGGAGATATTGCTGGCTTATTGGGTGAAGGTGATGTTGAAATCAGAGTACCCTCTGCACGTACAGCCCGTATCAATGAAGTACATTTGATTGTGCTACATTGCTTATGCGAAATCATAGATACTACGTTATTCCCTCAATCGGAGACTTAATTTTCCATGTTTACTTTTTCGACACCTATTAAAAGCAAATCAGTTAAACTCGGTGCTGTTTTACTTATTATTTCTGTACTACAAGGCTGTGCTGCTGTTGCAGTAGTTGCAGTTACTACTGGCGCTTCTATGGCCACAGATAGACGCAGTATTGGTAATCAAATTGATGATCAAAGTATTGAAGTAGAAGCGTATAATGAAATAGCTAAAAACAAATCACTTAACGACAAGACTAATTTACATATAATTAGTCTTAATGGTTCAGTACTAATTATTGGTCAAGCACCTACTACTTACCTTAGAGATCAAGCAATAAAAATCATCAACTCTATTAATGGGGTGGTACGCATACACAATCAAATTCGGATTGGAAACCTTACTTCAATCACCACAAAAACCAATGACGTTTGGTTAACCTCTAAAGTTAAAAGCGCACTTTTTTCCAGTGATGAAGTCAATGGCAATACAATTAAGGTAATTACAGAAAATGCTGAGGTATTTTTAATGGGATTAGTAACGAAAAAAGAAGCTGATACTGCGATTAATATCACCCGTAATATTAGCGGTGTTAGTCGCGTGTTTAAGGCGTTTGAATACTTGTAGATTATAACAAGCGTATTTAACTAACAAAGAGGCCATTATTCCATTGGCCTCTTGTTATTACATTTTTTCAATTTACACGAGACATTTGTAGGCTAATTCTGAAATCCTCAGTATAAATAACATGAAGATAACGGAAATTAACTAAGAGTGTTATTTAATAACCTTTAAACTCGCTTTACTTTTAGTAGATTTTTTCGGCTCAACTGCTTTAGCTGAAGATGAAACACTGCTCAAACTTGCTTTCGGTTTAACTTTTCTTTCAACATCATCTTTAACAACAATACTTTCGTCATCAGGATGCTCTATAGGTAGAGAAGTACCCGCACCATTTTCTTTCGCATAAATGGCTGCTATAGCACCATATGGCACAGTAATATGTTCAAGCTTACCGCCAAATCGCGCGCTAAATTCAATCGCCTCAACACCTAAAGCAATAGTTCCTACTGCTGAAGCCGCAACATTTAACACGATCTGACCATCATTCACGTATGACATTGGCACTAAAACACCATAAACACTTACGTCAACAACAATATAAGGTGTTAAATCATTATCTGAAATCCAGTTATAAAAGGCCCTAACTAAATAGGGCTTATTAGAGCTCATTTTCACCTGAGTAGAATCACCCATTAAGCAGGATGACCAAAGCGTAATTCACGCTCTTCTTCAGTTAATGATGCTTGGAATGACTCACGTTCAAACAAACGCAGCATATACGTTTTAAGTTCTTTTGAACCTTGTCCTTCAAGCTCAATACCAAAAGCAGGTAAACGCCATAGTAGTGGGGCAATATAACAATCAACTAGGCTAAACTCTTCACTCATAAAATATGGTGCTTCATTTAGAATAGGTGCAATACTTAACAGGCTTTCTTTTAACTCTAAACGCGCTTTTTCTGCTTTATCAGCAGGACCCGATATAATGATTTTAGCCAGGCTATACCAATCATTTTCAACACGATGCATCATTAAACGACTGCGACCACGCGATACTGGATAAACAGGCATCAATGGTGGATGAGGGAACCGCTCATCTAAATACTCAATAATAATTTTAGCTTCATATAAAGCTAATTCACGATCGATTAAAGTAGGCACGGTACCGTAAGGATTTAAGTCAATTAAATCTTCTGGCAAATTTGCTAAATCAACTAAATTGATATCAACACCAACGCCTTTTTCTGCTAAGACTATACGTGTTTGATGACTATACATATCATCAGCATGCGAGAATAACGTCATTACTGAACGCTTATTTGCTGCTACGGCCATAGGGCCTCCTAATTTAAAAGTTACTTATTCAATAAAACGGATAATGGGGGCAAAAAGCCCCCAGAATTTTCATCACCATTTACTCATTATTCATTGCTCTGTTCTAGCAATTCATAACGTGTGATTTTTAGTGTACATCTTTCCAGTATTCTTTCTTAAGGAAGTAAGCAACAATAAAGAAGATGAATAAAAAGATTAAGACATTAATGCCCATACTTTTTCGTTCAAGCTTACTTGGTTCACCAACATATTCTAAGAAATTGGTTAGATCACGTACGACAACATCGTACTCTTCAGTCGTTAAACTACCACCCATTGCTGGAGTTACATTGCCGTGTTCGTCAATTGAGCTAACACCTTGCAAATCTTGTAACACATGTGGCATACCAACATCTTTAAATACTTTATTGTTCACACCAAATGGACGTTCACTGTCCATATAAAATGAACGTAAGTAAGTATAGATCCAATCTGGGCTACGTAAACGTGCTTCAAGCGTTAAATCTGGTGGCGCAGTACCAAACCATTTTGCCGCTTCTTTTGTCGGCATGGTATTTGTTATGTGATCACCAGGTTTTTCGCCTGTATACATGTAATTTTCAATACCATCAGCTTCTTCTATACCTAAGTCTTTAAAGGTACGGTTATAACGTTGATATTGTAATTGGTGACAACCTAAACAATAGTTGATGTAAGTTTTAAAACCACTTTTCAACGACTCTTTATCGGTTAAGTCATTATTTGCGTTGTCTAAGTGAGCTCCACCTGATGCAGCAAGTGCAGACACAGACACTAAGGTAACTAAACCAAAAGCTATTGCTTTAATTAAATTTTTCATTAGTGTGAAATCCTCTCTGGTACTGGCTTGCACTTCTCATTTTTACTGTAAAACCAAAGTGAAACAAAGAAACCGAAATAACCAAAGGTAGCAATGATACCTATATTATTATATATCGGCGTTGCTGGTAATGTACCTAAAGCACCTAATACGACAAAACAAATTGAGAATTGAATTAAGTTGAATAAATGTAACTTAGAACGATACTTAACAGATTTTACCACACCGCGATCAAACCATGGAACAAGGAACAACACAATAATGGCTGAGAACATGCCAATAGCGCCTAATAACTTGTCAGGAATAACACGTAAAATAGTGTAGAAAGGACCAAAGTACCATACTGGTGCAATATGCTCAGGCGTTTTCAAACCATTAGCTGGTTCAAAGTTTGGCGCTTCCATAAAGTAACCGCCGCCTTCTGGCGCAAAGAACATAACCCAACAAAATAAGATCAAGAAACCAGCAACACCCATAATATCTTTTACAGAGTAATAAGGATGGAACGGGATAGCATCCACAATATCGTATTTATCAGTGTATTGTTTATGGAAGGTAAACTTACTTTGTTCTTCAACAGGAATACTGCCTTTTTTCTTCTTAACTTCAATACCTTCAGGATTATTTGAACCCACTTCATGTAACGCTAAAATGTGTAAGAACACTAAAATAACTAGTACTAATGGCATCGCAATAACATGCAGAGCAAAGAAACGGTTTAACGTAGCGCCAGAGATAACATAATCACCACGAATCCACAGTGTTAAATCATCACCAATAACTGGAATTGCGCCAAATAAGGAGATAATTACCTGTGCGCCCCAGTAAGACATATTACCCCAAGGTAATAAATAGCCCATAAATGCTTCAGCCATTAATACCAAGAAGATCAACATACCGAAGATCCATAATAATTCACGTGGTTTTTGATACGAGCCATACATAAGGCCACGCATCATGTGTAAATAAACCACAACAAAAAATGCAGAAGCACCAGTCGAATGCATGTAACGTAGCAACCAACCATAGTCAACGTCACGCATGATGTATTCAACACTGGCAAACGCACCATCGCCTGATGGTTCATAGCTCATGGTTAGCCATATGCCAGTTAAAATTTGGTTTACCAGTACTAACATAGCAAGTGAGCCAAAGAAGTACCAAAAGTTAAAGTTTTTTGGTGCAGGATATTGTGCCAAATGCTTATTCCAAGCATCGGTTAAAGGCAAGCGCTTGTCCATCCAAGCCATAAAATTAGCTAACATTATGCATCTCCCTGGCCAACACCAATTAATAAGGTGTCTTCGCTGGTGAATGAATGCTCAGGAACCACTAAATTTAATGGTGCAGGAACCCCTTGAAAAACACGACCAGCCATATCAAATTTACTACCATGACAAGGACAGAAGAAACCATTAGAAACACCAGCAACATGCTGATCGAAATCATCACCGTGATGTGTGGGAGCACAACCTAAATGAGTACAAACACCTAGCGCTACTAAAAATTCAGGCTTAATAGAGCGGTATGCGTTGGTTGCATAACTTGGCTGTTGCGCTTTTTCAGAATTAGGATCACGAAGCTGATCGTCATGTTTTGCTAACCCGTTTACCGTTTCTTCCGTTCGACGGACTACATAAACAGGTTTACCACGCCACTCAGCACGGATTAATTGACCAGGCTCTATCTTACTTACATTGACTTCAACTGGAGCACCCGCAGCTTTCGCGCGAGCACTAGGATTCCAGGAACCAATGAAAGGCACAGCAACACCAGCTACACCAACACCACCAACAACGACAGTAGCCGCAGTTAAGAAGCGACGGCGGCCGTTATTTACAGGCACATTGCTCATTCACACTCTCCAATTCACATTGATTACCAAACAATTATTATTCACCACAATTTTCACTAATAAAAAACGCACAAAAAAAACACAAAAAACGTTTATAAACTAGCATAACTGTTGATTTTGTTTGATCAGATTTATACCAAACGGTATATCGACAAAAAATTTTTACGATCATAAAGAAATAGGGGGTTTTTTACAAGATAAAAAGAGGCTTAAGCACTGTAAAAATAGAAAAAAATTGAAATAGATAACAATGATAGCTAAATAGTAGCAAACAAATTTTTTCAACTAATATTAACTATAAATTAAAGACATAATTTAAGGCATAAAAAAACCGACATAAAGTCGGCTTTTAAAATTGTAGAAGAGTCGAAAAAATTGATTTTAACGTTTAGAAAACTGAGGTTTCTTACGTGCTTTATGTAAACCAACTTTCTTACGTTCAACTTTACGAGCATCACGAGTAACAAAACCAGCCGCGCGTAAACCGCCACGTAAAGTTTCATCAAACTCCATTAATGCACGAGTAATACCGTGACGAATTGCGCCAGCTTGACCAGAAATACCACCACCTACTACAGAGATGTTGAAGTCAAACTTTTCTAACATTTCAACTAACTCTAATGGTTGACGAACAACCATACGAGCAGTTTCACGACCGAAGTACTCAGAAATGTC
>MAAC01017523.1_pt1 | contig 40475 bp, 34 predicted proteins | sample 1115981 | NCBI WGS metagenome assembly MAAC01 (sample SAMN04961126, study PRJNA320927) | seawater metagenome | isolation source: sample BD02T64 sea water enriched with oil for 64 days | place: USA:Gulf of Mexico | collected 2013-07-27 | reverse complement strand
CTTCATTGGTCATCGTAGGATGAATACTACATCTAATCCAACCTGGTTTTGACTCAAAGTTACCATGGTCAATTTCATCGGTAATTCGATTCGACACCTTTTCTTTAATGCCTAATAAAATATGTCCGTATGTACCCGCACATGAGCACCCTCCACGCATTTGGATCCCAAAACGATCATTCAAAATCTTCACTCCTAAGTTGAAATGTAAATCGTCAATGTAATAGGAAATTACGCCCATTCTATCCTTAATGTTATCCGCAAGAATATGAAGATTCGTAACCGGATCAATTTTATTAAAAATGATATTTAAAATCTCATGTTCTCTAGCTAACATATTATTTACCCCCATTTTCTCCTTCAACTCAATGGAAAGAGCAGCTTTAATGGTTTGCATAAATGGAGGAGTTCCTCCAGCTTCACGCACTTCTACCTCATCAAAATATTTTCTACCTCCCCAAGGGTTGGTCCACGAAACGGTTCCACCTCCAGGAATATCCGGCACGTCATTATTGTAATAATCTTTATGGAAAATCATAATGCCCGGAGTTCCTGGGCCACCCAAAAACTTATGGGGAGAAAAGAACACAGCATCCAAACGTTCTTCTTCATCTTCGGGATGCATATTTACGTCTACATACGGGGCCGAACACGCAAAATCAACAAAACAGCAACCGCCATTTTGATGCATCATTTTCGCTATTTGATGATAGGGAGTAATTACTCCTGTTACGTTTGAACAACTGGTAATACTCGCAATTTTCGTTTTCCGGTTTTCATATTTAAGCAAGAGTCTTTTCAAGTCATTTAAATCAGGTAACCCCTCTTCATTCTCTTGAATAATCTCTAAGGTAACAATGGTTTCTAACCAAGAAGTATGATTAGAATGATGCTCCATATGGGTGATAAAAACGACTGGTTTATCTTCAATTTGTATGGTAATTTGACTCTTGAAATTTTCATGAATTTTATATCCTAAAATTCGTTGAAACTTATTGACGACTCCTGTCATTCCGGATTCACACGCAATAATATAGTCGTTCTTAGATGCATTTACATGGTCTTTAATAATATCTAAAGACTTATGAAATGCAATAGTCATTGTACTTCCAGTAACGGAAGTTTCGGTGTGTGTATTTCCTAAAAAAGGCCCAAACTTATGGGTCAAAGCATTTTCAATAGGACCGTACAAGCGACCACTTGCAGTCCAATCGGCATATACAATTCTCTTTTCTCCGTAAGGAGTTTGAAAACACTGGTCTACGCCAATAATATTTTCACGAAAAGGCTCGAAATATTTCTCTAAATCCATAACAAAAGTCTTCGGGCAAATGTAATCGTATTAAGCATTTATCCTAATACGAAATAATATTCCACTTCCTTTGGTATTGAATCCTAAGCAATTCCGAACAAGGCGTTCATTTTCTGCCCTCCCCCCCCTTTTATCGACCACCATTCCGACTTATATTCGTTGCCTCAAACCATATTCAAAAACACTTGTCACACCGTGTTTGAGATAATCACATGAAATTGAACCAACAATTAAACAACACAGGCATTCTGGAGGCTTTAGCCTACTTTGATGTGTTTGATTTTCCATTATCCAAAGAGGATCTATTTCGATATACCTTTTTGGACCAACAAGATACACTGGACAAAGTCCTCGATGACCTTATTTCAAAAGGTATTGTCCATCAATTAGGTCACACTTTTTCTATTCGTAACGACCAGAACCTACAAGTAAAACGAGAGAAAGACATTCAAAGAGCTTCCGATTATTATGCCATCGCACTTAAGAAATCTCGTCTGATCAGTAAATTCCCGTTTGTTAGAGGGGTGTTTATTTCGGGGTCATTATCCAAAGGAGTTATGGATGAAAAAGGAGATATTGATTACTTTGTGGTTACCAAAAAAAACAGGCTCTGGATTTCCAGAACTACACTTCTATTGTACCGATTAATATTCCTATTTAATTCCAGAAAATACTTCTGTATTAATTATTTAGTGGATGAAGATAATTTAGAGATGAGCTTCAAAAATAGATTTACAGCTACCGAATTAATTACCTTGATCCCTACCATAAACCCCAATTTATTTCACAAAATGATTTCTTCTAATGAATGGTTTAAGGAATACTATCCATCATACATTCAAAAGAACCATTTACACCAAGAATATGTCCGCGGATTGTTCCAAAAATTATCGGAGCCGATTTTGAATTTGGGACTTTTTAACGCCCTTGAATCGTTTTTATTAAAAACTACGATTAGAAGATGGAATTGGAAATTTGGACATTTAAGTAAGGCAGATATTGAGGTGGCATTTTTGTCTAGTAAAGGAATATCGAAACAACATTCTGGAAACTTTCAAAAAAGGGTTTTACAGAAATATGAAACCAACATTTTGGAATTAAACTCCAAATTAGCTTCTGTATAGTATGTCGAAAATATTATTTAGTCATAGTTATTACTACAAATTAGATTCCAAGCAATGGAAAACGGGCATGCCTTATCCTCCATTGGGAACCATTTATGCGGCTTCCTTAATGCGAGAGAATGGGTTTGAGGTTTCTTTATTTGATGTCTGCCTAAAGGATAGTCCGGTTGAGATAGAGAAAATACTCGAAACCGAAAAACCAGACTATTTGGTATTGTATGATGACGGCTTCAACTACCTCACCAAAATGTGTTTGACCCATATGCGGGAAGCTGCATTTGAAATGATGCAAATGGCCAAAAAACATGCCTGTAAAATCATCGTTTCTAGTTCCGATTCAACCGATCATTTTGAACAGTACTTGAATCAAGGTGCGGATGTTATTTTATTAGGTGAGGGTGAAATTTCATTATTGGAAACCGTAAATGCCTTTGAAAAACAAACGGAACTCCACGAAATTAAGGGGATTTGCTTCCAACAGGAATCGGTAATTAATACCGGAAAACGAGCCGTACTTAAAGATTTAGATACGCTCCCTCAACCGGCATGGGATTTAATTGATATAAAAGCGTACAAAGCCATTTGGGAACAAAGCGGCAACGAATTCACCCTCAATATGGCGACCACTCGTGGTTGTCCCTACCATTGTAATTGGTGTGCCAAACCCATTTATGGCCAACGATATAATGTACGCTCACCGCAACGAGTAGTCCAAGAAATGCTTTGGGTTAAGGAACATTTTGGGGTGAGCAAGTACTGGATGTGTGATGACATTTTTGGTTTAAAACCGGGATGGGTACAGACCTTTCACGAGGAATTAAGAAAAAAGGATTTAACCATCCGATATAAAATCCAAAGTAGAGCCGATTTATTATTGAAAGAAAATAATATTGATGCTTTAGTGAGATCTGGACTCGAAGAAGTATGGATTGGGGCGGAAAGTGGTTCGCAAAAAGTACTGGATTCTATGGATAAAGGAACCACTATTGAACAAATTGAAACGAGTACCGCTTTATTGCAATCTAAAGGGGTACGGGTAGCGTACTTCTTACAATTTGGATATTTGGGAGAAACCAAAGAAGACATTGATGCTACCATGGATATGTTACTTCGGAATATGCCGGATAATATTGGGGTAAGTGTGTCGTACCCTTTACCAGGCACCCCCTTTTATGAAACGGTAAAAACCCAATTAAACGCCAAAGCGAATTGGACCGATTCGGACGATTTAGCCATGCTATTTCAAAACACTTTTAATCAGGAGTATTATAAATTACTACATCGATACGTACATAAGGTATATCGAAATGAACAAGCCAAAAAATGGCTGCAAACAGAAAAAATATTTTCTCCAACAGGGTTGAAAATGGTGGCTAAACGAATGGCATACACCCCGTTAATACCTCTTATGAAAACCCGATTGAAACAATTAAGTAACGTCAACTAATGAGCGCTGATTTTGATCATATCGCATCCGATTACGATGCCAGTTTTACGCACACTCCTATTGGAAAGGCCCAACGTAATGTGGTTTTTGCACAATTAGACCAAATGGGACTAAATTGGGAAGGACTAAAAGTTTTAGAGCTGAATTGTGGTACGGGGGAAGATGCCCATCAATTGGGTGAAAAAGGAGCCCATGTTTATGCGACAGATATTTCACCAGAAATGATCCGTCAAGCGACTGAAAAAAACAGCCATCACTCCAATGTTCAGTGCGAAGCTCTGGATATTACACATTTGGAAACCTACCGCCCCACAGAAAAGTTTGATCTCATCTTCTCCAATTTTGGAGGTTTAAACTGCTTAGATCGATCGCAATTGAAAGCATTTTTGGATACGGCATCTACAAGACTCGCAAAGAACGGCAAGCTGGTGCTCGTAATTATGCCCGAGTTTTGTGCGTGGGAATCTCTTTATTTTTTAGCTAAGTTTAAATTCCCGCAGGTTTTTAGACGTAAAAACAAGAAGGGTATTCTTGCGAATGTAGCGGGTAAAGAGGTGAAAACATATTACTATTCTCCGCTTAAAATGGTGCAGTGGGCACATACTTTAAAACTGCATTGGATTGCCCCTGTGGGATTTTTTCTTCCTCCTTCTTATTTGAATCCATTTTTTGCCAATCGTCTAAAAACGATTGATTTTCTTCAAAAAAGAGACGAAAAAGCATCCAATTCTTTTCATTTATCCGGTCTATCGGATCATTACCTAATTAGTTTAATTGCACGATAATGGATGTATTTTTAACACACGGATACTTTATCAAGGAAGATGCAATTGAGCAAAAAATCATGCGTCCTTATCCCCCATTGGGATTGTTATATTTATCCGCCTATTTAAAAACAGAACACCTTAAGGTAAAGGTATTTGATTCCACTTTTTCAGATTACCGATTATTACAGAAGTCCTTAATAGAGGAACAACCTAAAGTCATCGCTATTTATGCCAATTTGATGACCAAGGTGAATAATATTCGCTTGATGCAATGGATCAAATCCCAACCCGCACTCACCCAATCTAAAGTGGTTATGGGAGGTCCAGATGTAACCTATAATTGCGATAACTATTTACAAAACGGAGCCGATTTCTTGGTTATTGGAGAAGGAGAGCAAACGTTGTCGGAATTAGCATTAGCGCTTATTTCAGAATCCGGTTTTACCGAAATTACAGGCATCGCCTACCTTCACAAGAACCAACTTGTACAAACCGAAGCCCGCATAAAAATCAAAGATGTAAATCAATTACCCGAACCCGATAGAGAGGCTATTGATTTAAGTTTATACTTAAATGCCTGGAAAGATTTTCACGGCACCAACACATTAAACATCTCCACACAAAGAGGTTGTCCTTATACGTGTAAATGGTGTAGTACGGCTGTATACGGAAAGAGCTATCGTAGACGTTCCGCTCCATTGGTAGTCAAAGAAATTCAAGGGTTAATAAAAAATTACAATCCCGACTCATTATGGTTTGTAGACGATGTTTTTACGGTGAACCACAAATGGTTAGGCGAACTCCATCAAGAATTTAAAACCCATTCCATTTTTATTCCATTCGAGATCATTACCCGAGCGGAACGGTTGAATGATACGGTTTTACAACAACTCAAAGAAATGGGTTGCAGCAAAATTTGGATTGGTGCCGAAAGTGGCTCTCAGCGAATTATTAACGAAATGGATCGTAGAGTGGATATCAATCTCGTTCGGGATATGATTATCCGAACCAAAGAATTTGGAATTCAAACCGGGACTTTCATTATGGTAGGATATCCTACCGAAACTAAGGAAGACATTGATTTAACGGTAAAGTATCTAAAAAAAGCCGATCCGGATAGTTTTACAATTACGGTCGCTTATCCGATTAAAGGAACGGGGCTTTACAACCAAATTGAGGACCAAATCACCACCCATCTCGACTGGAGCAAATCTACCGATAGGGACATTGATTTCTCTCGTACTTATTCCCGTAGGTTTTACAATTACGCAGTAAACCATGTGGTAAACGAAGTAAATTCAGCGAAAGAATTCCGTAAGGGAAATACTTTTAAGGCCCTCAAATTCAAAGGAAAATCTTTAGCCGCTACAGCCCTAATGAAGGTATTATCATGAAATGGTTAGTAATAACCATACTATTTTGTTCGATGATTTCGTGTATTCACGATCCCATTTCGCCCATTCCAGATTCACCAGATGAAATTCAATTAAAATGGAATGCTTCGTACGAAAATGATAAAATAGACGATGCCATTCTAGGCTTGAATTGGGCTTTGTCGCAGGTGGGAGGAAAGAATACCCGTAATTCCACCAATGGATTTGAAATTAATGAGCAGACGATCACTCTTAATTTGAATCAAATTCAATTCTCCGAAAAAGGGTATTTGGCGATGTTCTCGTTGCATCAATCCCTAAAAAATTCGGAAACGTATTATAAAAATGGAAGTATAGATGTAGGTCGGTATATTACCCTACTTATAGGGTCCTCCATTCATTATTACCGATTTGTGAACATGCCTGCACATTTGAGCGAAGTGATTTCTAAATACAAGCTTCAACCTCAAAAAGGATTTCTCAATAATTCTGCCATTTCGCCCAATCATCGAACCCTTGCTTTTTCTGCTCCCGAGCATCTAAACCAGCTTTTCCTTTCCTCCGAAATAGATTCAGTCACAGGACGTACCATCGAATTTGAGACCATGGAATTGGGTTCGAATGGACAAATAATTTTTGGCATTTTTGATGCCGATAGCCATCTGGTAAATTCAGCAGACCCATCCATCTCGGCTTCTGGAAAACCGGCCAAATGTATGTGGTGTCATGAAAGTAAAATCAACCCCCTGTTCCGTACACAAAGCGATTCATTAGGTTTCTTAACCGCAAATCAGTTACGGGATTCCTTAGTCAGCTTTCGACAAATTCACATCGAGTCGCAATCACATTTAAGTTCTGGAATATACTATTCCAAATTGGAAGCCCATGTGCAAATGGAATTGCAATACATCCTGTTTAAACAACCCAGCCCAATGCGCTTAGCTAACGAATGGAATATGACCCAAAATAAGGTAGAAACACTATTGGCAAATCAGCCTCGGTTTACGTATCCGGAGTTTCCATTTTTACCAGCAGGATACATCCGAAACAACATCGAATCCTACGCTCCCTTTATTGGATTACTCACCTCGAAAAGTGTTCGAGAACCTTCACCTTACGAAGTCAATTACATTGATTAATTCCAAATCCATAACGTCACTTATATTGCGTACATGGTATTTCCTACCCTTACTTCTTTTATGTGCCATCTATACATGGAAATCCACTTTCGCACCTATAGGCGATTTCGGAAACTATTATTATGCTGGTCAATTTTTACAGCAGGGTATTTTTGATTCAAACATCTATTTCCCAGAATATTTCAATACCAAAATTTTCGACCTTAATCAACAGTATTCCTTTTTGAGTTTTGCTCCCAACTCTCCTTTTATTGCGCTTCTTTTTGCCCCACTTTCTTTCTTTTCGGTTCCCATAGCTAAACTTGTATTTTCACTATTCAGCGTATTTCTATTCCTCTATAGTTTAGTTCAGCTTAACAAGTCCTACCCCCTTTCAAAATGGACCATCGCCCTTCTACCTATTTTGATTTTTGTTCCCCTAAAGAATCAAATTTTATTCGGGCAGCTCTATTTTGTTTTGTTTTTTCTATTGACCATGGGATTCTTGGCCTACAAAAAGGAACGTTGGACCTTCCTTTCCATCTGGTGGGGACTGGCAATTATGCTGAAGATTTTCCCGGTCATTCTTATCCTATTCCTACTTCTAAATGGAAAAATAAAAGGACTCGTTTACCTAATAATCAGTAGCACGATTCTTCTTTTCATAACCCTACCATTTACAGGATGGCATCCGTGGGTCTATTTACTAACAGAGGTACTTCCTAGAGCGAATGCGGGTGAAATTGCGGGAGAATATGTAGATCACTACCAGTCCGTTTTCATGTTCTTAAAACGCCTTTTGGTATTTCATCCCGTAGAAAACAATTCCATTGGATTTAACGCACCTTTCCTATTTAAGCCTATTATTTTAGCCTTCAAATTAATGGGAATAGCGACCCTTAGTTTTTTAACCTGGAAAGAAAAAAATAACCTCATCACCTTTTCTTTATGGTTAATACTTAGCTTGTTATTAACTGCTTATGGAAGTACGTATTCATTTCTTCTATTCCTTCCATTCGTTTGGGCCGTGCCCCAACTTCGGATTCCGTTTAATGCCCAAAGTGCCCTGCTCCTACTTCTGGGAATAGCCTTTAACAGCTCCCTTTTTCCGCTAATGCATTTTCCTTTCCAATACCTTCGGATGTTTATTTTTATGGCACTATTTGTTGGAATAATTCTTCGGTACAGAAATTCAATCCCCTTAAAGAAAATAGCTTTCGCAGTTACCTTAGGATCCTTCGTTTGCATCCCATTCTTTAAAATAACAACGAACGAACCCTATGCAACATCCTTCTCCATGCCCATTCTTACCTATAATTACCGAATAAAAAATAATCTACTCACCTATTTTTATTGGAATAAAAATGGACCACAGAAAGAAACTATTTCATATCCAATAACGTCTGTATCCACTTCTGGTATTGAAATTATTGAAAATCAAATACTTTATAATAATCAGCCATTAACAAATTCGTCTTCTACTAAAAAAGAAGCCCGATTAATTAATGGCCATCATATCTTATATTTATCCGATGCAGGGAGAGGTATCGGATTTTATCAACTGAGAATAATCGACATTGAAAAATAAAATCATCATATTCAATCCACAGAGTGCCAATTCAAAGCATAGAATTCCAAATTCTATTCTTCAAATTGGAGCGTCTGTTCATGGCCATCACGACTACATTTTAGTGGATGGAAACTTAGAAAAAGATCCGCTAGAAAAAATCATTAATTTGGTAAAATCAGGAGAATACGGATATTTCTGTTCTTCCGTAATGCCTGGACCTCAACTGCGACAGGCTATTCCGTTTACCAAAAAGATCAAGGAGGATTTCCCCGAAATAACCACCATTTGGGGTGGTTATTTTGCCTCCAACCAATACCAAGTTTGTATGGACTCCGGAGTGGTTGATTACATCATTAATGGCCCTGGTGACGTGGCTTTCCCTACCTTGATTAAGGAACTGGAGAAAGGCAATACCACCGAATTATCTAACATAAAGAATGTGATTTATAGAGATGCTACCGGAACGGTTCAAAAAACAGCGAAGGAACCTCTTTTAGATCAAGATGCCTTGGCTCCATTACCATACCAGCACCTGGACAAATTCTATTCCGTAAAGAATTATTTGGCCAAAACATTTATGGGCGGAACCACACTTTCCTACCATTCGAGTATGGGATGTCCGTTTTCATGCTCGTTTTGTGGCATTGTTCCCATTTTTAATGCTTCTTGGAAAGGAAAATCGGCTGAAGGGATGTATTCGGATATTAAATACTTTAAAGATCACTATGGGATTGACGCCATTGAGTTTCACGACAATAATTTCTTCACCTCTAAAAAACGGGTGGTGGAATTTTCGAAACTTATTTTAAATGATAACATCAAATTTTGGGGAGAAGGCAGAATTGATACCATCAATAAATACTCGGACGAAGATCTAATCCTGATGAAAAATGCGGGCTGCACCATGATTTTCTTAGGTGCCGAAACGGGTAACGATGAAGTTCTAAAACAAATGAACAAAGGCGGAACACAATCGGGTCAAATGATCCGGGATTTTGCGGCACGAATGAAAAAAGTAGGTATCATACCGGAAATGTCTTTTGTACTTGGAATGCCTGCAGATACGGAAGAACAAGTGTACAAGCAGATTTTATGGGATATCAATTTCATTAAAGAAATCAAGGAAATCAATCCAGATACCGAAATCATCATTTACTTGTACAGTCCAACACCGACAGAAGGATCGGACTTATACCAACAAATATTGGATGCAGGTTTTAGCTTTCCGTCTACATTAGAGGAATGGATTTCTCCGAGTTGGGAAAACTTTGATTTACGAAAAAACCCATTAACACCTTGGTTAAAGCCATATATGATTGATATTATCAAAGATTTTGAAACCGTACTTAATGGGAAATACCCAACGGTATCGGACTTTAGAATTAAGGGATATAAAAAATCGCTTTTACAATTGGCATCCAACTGGCGTTACAAAACAGGTTTCTATAAACTTCCATATGAAATCAAGGTATTACACAAAATTTGGAAATACAGACAACCCGAAATTGAAGGGTTTTACTCGGAATAAATGAAAAAATTCGTCCAGAAATTAATTCACCCATTTTATAAACGTTACCATTTTTGGTATCACAGGAAACCTCGTAAGTACCGTTTTAAAAAGGTGTATACGATGGTGCAACCGGGAGTATTCTCTCCTAAAAACACCATCAGTACCAAAGTATTTCTGGACTATATCACCTCCTTAGATTTACACCAAAAATCCGTTTTAGAACTGGGATGTGGAAGTGGTATCCTTTCTATTCAAAGCGCTTTTCAAGGAGCTCGTGTTACCGCATCAGATATAAACCCAAAGGCAATTGATTCTGTAGAAATAATCGCAAAGAAACAAGGCCTTCACGTTTTGGGAGTTTTAAGCGATCTATTGGAAAAACTGCAGGGGCACGAATTCGACTATATTTTCATTAATCCACCGTATTATCCAAAAAAACCGCATAATCTTGAAGAAAACGCCTGGTTTTGTGGAGAAAACTTTGAGTTTTTTCAAAAAATGTTTTTGCATTTTTCAGGAATAGATACCCAAAAAGTAAAGCTGTTAATGATTTTATCGGATGCCTGCGATTTGGATGCCATCACTAAAATTGCCAAAGCCAACCAACTTCAATTAAAAGAAGTTCATCGCGTCCAATTAACGTTTGAGGTCAACTCCATTTATCGGATTGCGTAATTAAAGTCCCAATTGGTGAATATTTTACCAAAAAATCGGAATTACTAATTAAACCATAGAAACGCACGCAGCCACTTTGTTACATTTGTAAATATGAACGAATACTTGGATGCGGATCCTGAACATCTATCGGGTTCAGATAGAGATTTGGAAAAGGTTTTAAGACCTAAATCATTTGATGACTTTACAGGTCAAGATCATGTGGTGGAAAATCTAAAAGTATTTGTAGAGGCCGCCAAATTACGGGAGGAAGCATTGGATCATGTATTGCTTCATGGACCTCCAGGATTAGGGAAAACTACCCTTTCCAATATCATTGCCAATGAATTAGGGGTAGGTATAAAAATCACTTCCGGACCTGTTTTGGATAAACCAGGCGATTTAGCCGGCTTACTTACCAATTTAGAAGCCAACGATGTTTTATTTATTGATGAGATCCATCGATTAAAGCCTATTGTAGAAGAGTTTTTATACTCGGCTATGGAAGACTATAAAATCGATATTATGATCGATACAGGACCCAATGCGCGTACCGTTCAAATTGAACTAGAACCCTTCACTTTAATTGGAGCCACTACACGTTCGGGTTCATTAACAGCACCTTTACGTGCCCGTTTTGGAATCAATTCTAGATTAGCCTATTACAATTCCGATTTACTAGCGACCATTGTGACTCGTTCAGCCGATATTTTAAGTGTACGTATCGATGTTGAAGCGGCTCAGGAAATTGCATCTCGTAGTAGAGGGACTCCTCGTATTACCAATTCATTATTAAGAAGAGTACGTGATTTTGCGCAGATTAAAGGGAATGGCACCGTAGATTTAAAAATCACGCATTTCTCTTTGGATGCGTTGAATGTAGACAAACATGGGCTCGATGAAATGGATAATAAAATCTTGTCTACCATTATTGACAAATTTAGTGGCGGCCCAGTTGGTTTAACCACGATATCTACCGCAGTGGGCGAAGATGCCGGAACCATCGAAGAAGTATATGAACCCTTTTTAATTCAAGAAGGATTTTTAAAACGTACTTCCAGAGGTCGGGAGGTAACCGGATTAGCGTACAAACATTTAGGTAGAAATCGTCCATACGATCAATCCCGATTATTTTGAAAATAAATGCGCACCAGGGATTTGCCATTCAACAAAAATCAGAAGAATTAGGGTTTTCGTTATTTGGCGTTTCTAAAGCTGGTTTTTTAGAAGAAGAAGCTCCCAGATTAGAATCCTTTCTAAAAAATAACAGCCATGGCGAAATGGATTGGTTAGCCAATAATTTTGACAAACGTACCGACCCCACTTTATTGGTAGATGGTGCAAAAACGGTTATTTCACTCGGTTTAGAATACCTACCCGCATTACCTTTACCCCAAGACGACACCTACAAAATTTCCAAATATGCCTATGGTAAAGACTACCATAAGGTCATCAAAAAAAAGCTCATTGAATTACTACATTTCATTCAAGAAGAAGTGGGAGAGGTAAACGGCAGAGCCTTTGTAGATTCCGCTCCGGTTATGGAAAAAGCTTGGGCACAAAGAAGTGGCCTAGGTTGGATGGGCAAAAACACCCTGATTCTAAATCGAAAAAAAGGATCCCAGTTCTTTATAGCAGAGCTTATCGTGGATCTAGAACTGGAAGAAACGGGCCCGGTCAAAGATTTATGTCGGACCTGTAATTTATGCGTAGAAGCGTGCCCTACCGATGCACTCAGTACTCCATACCAAATAGAGGCTACTAAATGTATTTCTTACCTCACTATCGAGCTAAAAAACGAAATTCCAATGGAGTTTAAAGGCAAAATGGCGGATTGGATTTTCGGGTGCGATATTTGCCAAGATGTGTGTCCATGGACTAAGAATTCCCAACCTACCTTAGAGCCTTCGTTTAACAGATATGTGGGCTGGAAGGACTACTCCAAAAGAGATTGGCAAGAAATTACCGAAGATGTGTTTTTGAAGGTATTTGCTGGAACTCCGGTTATGCGTGCAAAGGTTGCGGGATTGAAGAAGAATATTGCATTTTTGGGGTGAAACCTATTGCTAGATTTTTCTAGACCTATTCTGGTTTTATAGTTCAGGCAACAGACCCCGAAACCTTATTGTTATTGCATTTTATTAAACAAGACAACCCGTGTCGAAAAATAGCATTACCCGGGCATTCTTTAAAACGAAAAAGGCCTGAAACGATTTCTCCTTTCAGGCCTGGTTAAACATGTATCAATGACGGTTAAATCATTGGTGATATAATTTCCTTAAGCATTTCCTGATGTTCGGATGCAAATTGCACGATACCCCAGGTATATAATAGCATTAAATCTTCCTTTTTCAAGGCTTTACTTGCTTTGATTAATTCCTTTTTGAACAAGCCTTTATCAAAGCTTACTTTTTCTAAAACGTATTTTGTCAAGTTTAACATTTTCTCTTAATTAAGTCCGAACCAAAGTACGAATAACTTGAATACAACCCGAAGAAGAAATGTTAAGATTTCATTTAAGAAATGTTAAACCTACACAACCTACTAAACATAAGATACTTGATAAGAACCGCGACTTCAGAGTTACCTATTTTGATTCGTTTTCTTCGGCAAAATAAGATTTCTGAAAAATGATAATTAACGCAACCCCCACGGTAATAGCGGAGTCGGCAATATTGAATACGGGTCTAAAAAACATAAAATGCTCACTCCCCCAAATTGGAACCCAATCGGGAAAGAATCCATCAAAAAGTGGGAAATACAGCATATCCACCACTCTTCCATATAACATTGGGGCATACCCTTGACCGAAAGCAACGTTCTGCGCTATATGAGCGGATGATTCGGTAAATATTTGTCCGTAAAAAACGGAGTCCAGTATATTACCTACCGCACCCGCTAAAATAAGTCCCATGGAAACGAGAAACCCTTTATGCGCTCCTTCTTTACTTAGTTTTAGGATATACCAAGCAATTCCAATAACGGCTACAATTCTAAAAACGGATAATATAATTTTCCCGTAATCACCGCCTAGCTCCATCCCAAAAGCCATTCCTGGGTTTTCGGTAAAATGGATAATAAACCAATCGGCCACACGAAATTCTTGACCCAAATACATATTGGTCTTGACCCAGATTTTACTCCATTGGTCGATCACCAAAACGGCTAACGCGACAAGCGCGGGTACCGTAAGGCGATTTATATAATTCTGTGAATTGATGACTCTAATATTTAAAATTCGGATAAAATTATCCCATTTTATTTTTAGCTTCAATGCTTAAAGTAGCATGAGGCACCACACGTAAACGCTCTTTAGAGATCAAGTTTCCAGTTTCTCTACAAATACCGTATGTTTTGTTCTTGATACGGATTAGAGCGTTGTTTAGGCTAATGATAAACTTTTCTTGACGAACGGCCAATTGAGAAGTCTCTTCACGACTTAAGGTTTCTGATCCATCTTCCATCATTTTAAAGGAAGGAGAAGTATCATCTGTACCGTTATTGTCGTTAGAAATAGCTGCTGCCAATAACTCCAAATCGTTGCGAGCTTCAGATAATTTCCCTTCTATTAATGTTTTAAACTCTTCTAAATCTGCGTCTGAATATTTATTCTTTTCTGACATAATTCTACTATTTTAATTCCTTTATATTTTTGCGACCACAATTTGAGTCGTCAATCCTTCTTCTAATTCAATTGCATGAGCATTTGGCTCTGAAATGGTATCAATAAAGGTAAGATTTTCTGTTAACGTTTCCGAACAAATATAGTCGAAATTGGCCTCCACACTCGCCTTTAACACATCTTGTTTCATTATCGAAATGTTAATTCTATCCGTCACCTCGTATCCTTGGTCTTTACGGATATTTTGGATCCGATTAACCAACTCTCTAGCAATCCCTTCGAATCTTAACTCCTCACTAATAGTGATATCTAATGCAATGGTCAATTTATCCTCATTCATAACCAACCAGCCTTCAATATCTTGGGTGCTGATTTCTACATCTTCTAAAGTAAGTGTAATCGTTTCAGTAGGTAATGCTAATTCCATTTCACCGGCACTTTCTAATGCGGTTATTTGTTCTTTCGAAAACCCATTCACCTCTTTCGAAATGGCTTTCATCTGTTTCCCAAACTTAGGCCCTAAGGTTTTGAAATTGGGTTTGATATTTTTCACTAAAATATCTGAATCCTCCTCCATAAAAGCGACTTCCTTCAAATTGGTCTCCGTTTTTATCAAATCCGATACCGCTTCAATTTGTACTTTTTGGTGTTCATTCTGTACTGGAATCATCACTTTTTGAAGAGGTTGACGTACCCGTAAATTTTCTCTTTTACGTAACGATAAAATCATAGAACATGCTTTTTGAGCCAATTCCATTCTTTCTTCTAAATCGGTATCAATTAACGATTCGTTTACTTCTGCAAACTTGGCTAAGTGAACCGACAATGTAGTATCCTTACCGGTAACAGCATTTAAATCTTTAAACAAACGATCGCTATAAAAAGGCGCCAAAGGAGCCGAAATACGCGCTACCGTTTCCAAACAAGTATATACCGTTTGGTAAGCAGATATTTTATCCGTCCCGTAATCACCTCTCCAAAAACGCTTACGTGACAAACGGATGTGCCAGTTTGATAAATGATCTACCACAAACTCTTGAATAAAACGCCCCACTTTAGTTGGTTCGTAATCGGCATACGCTGCATCTACATTTTTAACCAAAGTATTTAGTTTACTCAACACCCAACGGTCAATTTCCGGACGGTTTTGTACCTCATCTTCTGCATATGTAAACCCATCTACATTGGCATACAACGTAAAGAAAGAGTAGGTGTTTTGTAGTGCACGGAAAAATTTACGTTGTACTTCTGTAATCCCAGCCACATCAAACTTTAAGTTATCCCAAGGCTGTGCATTGGTAATCATATACCAACGAGTCGCATCTGGACCGTATGTTTCCAAGGTTTCAAATGGATCCACAGTATTGCCTAAACGCTTAGACATTTTCACGCCATTTTTATCCAATACCAATCCGTTAGAGATTACATTTTTGTAAGCTACCGAATCAAATACAATGGTACCAATTGCATGTAAGGTATAAAACCAACCACGCGTTTGATCTACTCCTTCCGCAATAAAATCGGCAGGGAAAGCTACGTTACCATCAATTTTTTCTTTATTCTCAAATGGGTAATGCCATTGAGCATACGGCATGGAACCTGAATCAAACCAAACATCAATCAAGTCTGCTTCACGCTTCATGGGTTGCCCCTTACTGGATACCAATACAATACTATCGGCAACTGGACGGTGTAAATCAATGGCATCGTAATTTTCGTCCATCATGTTCCCCGGCTCAAATGAAGCATACGGGTTTTCACTCATAATTCCAGCAGCTACCGATTTATCAATTTCTGCTTTCAACTCTTCTACCGAACCAATACATATAGTTTCATCTCCCTCTTCGGTTTGCCAAAGGGGTAATGGGATTCCCCAATAACGAGAACGAGATAAATTCCAATCATTTAAGTTTTTCAACCAGTTTCCAAAACGCCCAGTACCGGTTGATTTTGGTTTCCAATTAATGGTATCGTTCAACTCGCTCATGCGTTCTTTTTTCGCAGTCGCTTTCACAAACCACGAATCCAGTGGGTAATACAAAATGGGTTTATCCGTTCTCCAACAATGTGGGTAACTGTGTTCGTATTTCTCCACCTTAAACGCACGGTTTTCGGTTTTCAACTTAATGGCAATTTCTACATCCACACTTTGCTTTGGTGCTTCGCCATCGTTGTAATATTCATTCTTTACGTACTTCCCGGCAAACTCACCCATCGAAGAAACAAATCTTCCTTGTAAATCTACCAACGGAACTGGATTTCCATTTTCATCTTCGATCAACATTGGAGGAACCCCTGCTGCCTTCGCAACCAAAGCATCATCGGCTCCAAAAGTAGGCGCTATATGTACAATTCCAGTACCATCCTCGGTCGTTACAAAATCACCAGCGATAATACGGAATGCTTGATCTGCGGCTTCCATAGGTAACGTATAGGGTAATAATTGCTCAAAACGAACATCGACCAAATCCGTACCTAGCAATTCTTTTACGATTTGATACGGAATCTTTTTATTTTCAGAGGTATAGGTTTCAAAATCCTCTTGGGCACCTTCAAAATATTTACCACTAAATGCTTTCCCTACCAATGCTTTTGCTAATACCACATGCATAGCGGCAAAAGTGTATTGATTGAAAGTTTTCACTACAACATAGTCAATTTTCGGGCCTACAGCAAGTGCCGTATTAGACGGTAAAGTCCAAGGAGTAGTGGTCCAAGCTAAAGCAAACACCTCATCTAATCCTGCGAACAAAGACTCGAACTTGGCATCTTTTACCAAATTAAACTGAGCGACAACGGTGGTATCCTTTACATCTTTATACGTTCCTGGCAAATTCAACTCATGCGAACTTAATCCGGTACCTGCTTTGGGAGAATACGGCTGAATGGTGTACCCTTTGTACAACATTTCTTTGTTGTAAATCTGTTTCAACAACCACCAAACCGACTCAATATACTTGGTTTTGTAGGTTACATATGGATCTTCCATATCTACCCAATACCCCATTTTATCGGTTAAATCATCCCAGATTTCAGTGTATTGCATGACGGTTTTACGACATTCAGCGTTGTAATCTTCTACCGAAATTTTCTTACCGATGTCTTCTTTGGTAATCCCTAAAACCTTCTCTACCTTTAATTCAACCGGAAGACCATGGGTATCCCAACCCGCTTTACGAATAACCTGCTTGCCTTTTTGGGTATGGTAACGACAGAACAAATCTTTCAACGTACGAGAAATTACGTGATGAATACCTGGTTTACCGTTTGCAGATGGAGGACCATCATAAAATACGTATGCGGGAGCCCCTTCGCGCTCATCCATACTTTTTTGGAACACATTATTTGCTTTCCAAAATTCGTTTTCTTCGTTGGCTACGTCAGTTAAATTTAACTGCTTGTATTCTTTGTATTTAGACATTGTTTTTGACTGAAGTTATAAGGCAAAATGCCCTAGGTTTCAAAGAATGCGAAAGTAATAATTTAACTCGTGCGATAGAAGCCCTATGACAAGGAGTTTTTTTGGGTCGAAAATGGATTACTAAAGACCATACATCCGTATTTGACCCTAGGGAGAAACAACTATCACCGTCTTTTTTGCTATTTTCGGTATCGTATTTAAAGTAGCTAGACTTGAAAAAAAACGGACTAAAATTGATTCTTATCATATGCATAACTTCACTAGAGGTTATGAAACCTAGTCATGTAAAATCACAGAATGTTGATACTTTGGTAAATGCCATGGAACATTTATCGGATTACTTTTTGAATCGTCACCAAGACACCAATTACATTGGCAATTACAGTAACGAACTGGCTATAAAAATTCAATCTTTAGGGAAATTCAATTCCATCTCCTTAATGGATCGCTCTTCCAAATCACGTTTAAAGTATATTCCGGTACGTGATCTAAGAATTGGAATAGGAGTGGCTTACAAGTTCTTCGCATTTGACCTAAATATAGGATTAGGATTAGATAAAAACTCCATTATTGAAGACTCCCGTACATTTGACTTTCGGGCCCGGTTATATACCAGTAAGCAATACATGAACGTTTTTTTACAATATTACCAAGGATACCGAATTTCCAATTTCGACCATTTTGTGGTTCGTTCAGATCATCCTCAAAGTATCCGAAATGATGTTCGCTCCATTCATTTGGGGTTCCAATACTTATACGCTCTCAACTACACAAAATTTTCAATTAAGGCACCTTTTGTATTCAATGAACTGCAACGAAAAACAGCTGGGAGTTTTTTATTCGGAGCGAATTTCAACCTCCTTGTTTTAGATGGGGATAGCTCTTTGATACCCACGCGTATTCAATCTGAATTTGGGAATCAACTTTCTATTCAGGATTTAAATAATTTGAGTCTTGGAATCAGTGTTGGTTATATGTTTACCTACGTTTTTAAGGAAAACTTTTTTGCAACGGCCAGCCTAATCCCCGGTTTGTTGTATAATAATGGTGACTATTCCGTTACCACCAGAAAACCCATTCCCAAACAATTAAACGGGCGAATAAAAACCATGAACTCCATCGGCTATAATGCTCGGAGGTTCTTTACGGGAGTCACTTTTGAAGCCGAGGGCTTCTGGATCAAAATTGCCGACAATCAAACAGCTAAAATTAGCCACGGTTCGGCTTCTGTTTTTGTAGGATACCGGTTTAAGAAAAAAAATTAAACGGTATCCAAATACAAACGTTCAACTTTATTTCTAGCCCAAGCAGTTCTTCGTAAGAATTTTAAACTCGATTTTACAGACGGATTGGTTTTAAAGCAATTAATATCTATTCGGTAACTTAATTCTTCCCAACCGTATTCATCTACTAGAAACTCCACAATAGTCGCCAATTTGACTCCATGTAATGCATTGTTTGGTTGACTTTCCGGTTCTTTATCTTTGTTTTTTTCCATTATTGCAAACTTAAACTATTCGACTTATACTGTTAGTAAGTTTGATTTTAGGATCCATTAATCTTAGCTACAAAATTTCTACTTTTGATAGCAAAATTTACTCATGTATATACAAAGACGTTTTCCATTCCGGAGTTTAATTTATTGGACAAAAAGAGAACTCATTTTTTTCACCATCTTATCCATAGTCATCACCATTTTATTTGAGTATTTCAATATAAAGTGGCTTCAAATTCCATTTACCCCAGTGGGGCTTGTTGGTACGGCAGTGGCCTTTATGATTGGATTTCAAAACAACGCAGCGTATGATCGGATTTGGGAAGCTCGTAAAATTTGGGGCGGTATTGTAAATACCTCTCGGTCATTAATTATTACGGTAAAAGACAGTTTTTACATTCATAATCCAGACGTAAGAGAAGATGAAAAAGAAGTCTTAAGAACCATCACAAGAAGACATATAGCTTGGCTCAATGCTTTACGATACGCTATGCGAACTAGAAAAAGCTGGGAGACAGATTACCATAGTGAAGATTCGAACGAAAAACAATATTGGGTCATCCCTGAATATATAACCCCATTAGGCGAGGAGCTTAAATGTTATTTATCGGAAAAGGAGTTTGATTATGTCATGTCGAAAGAAAACAAGCCCAATGCGATTATGAGTTTACAATCCGAACATTTTAGGAAGTTAACGAACGAAAAGAAATTTTGGGACTTCACCCTGTTACGCTTGCAAGAAATGTTACAAGAATTAACGGTTCTTCAGGGTAAATCGGAACGAATAAAAAACTTCCCTTACCCGAAACAGTATGGAAGTATAGGGTATCATTTTGTTCATATTTTCATGTGGATAGTTCCATTAGCAATTATCCCTGCGTTTTCTAAAATGGGAGTAGGATTAGCGGAAACAAATCCATTTATCAGCTCCTATTTTGTTTGGTTTAATATTCCATTTACAGTTATTGTAATTTGGGTATTTAATACCATGTTACGTATTGGATTAGCGGGTGAAAATCCATTTGAAGGTTCTCCAAACGATGTTCCAATCTCTACCATATCCAGAGGAATAACAAGAGACATACTTCAAATTATTGATGAAGATGAAAGCAAAATCCCGGAACAATACAAACCGGTAAATCACATACAGATGTAAAAGAAAGGGAGGCAAGATTGCCTCCCTTTTTAGGTTATAATAATTCGCCTGCCAGATTGGCTAGTTCACTTCGTTCTCCTTTTTCTAACGTCACATGGGCAAAAATTTCGTTGCCTTGCAAACGGTCAATCAAATAGGATAAGCCATTGGAATGTTCATCTAAATAGGGGGTGTCAATTTGATAAATATCGCCCGAAAAAATCATTTTGGTATTTTCGCCTGCTCGAGTTATGATGGTTTTTATTTCATGAGGAGTCAGGTTTTGTGCTTCATCCACAATAAAAATCACATTACTCAAACTCCGACCTCTAATATAGGCCAGAGGGGTTACCAGAATTTTTTCGGAGCTAACCATCTCGTCCAACCGATGATAATTGGGATCGTTTTCGCGCCATTGATTTTTAATGAATTTCAAATTATCCCAAAGCGGCTCCATATATGGATTGATCTTAGATTTGATGTCTCCCGGTAAAAAACCAATATCCTTGTTACTCAGGGGAACGATAGGGCGAGCCAAATATATTTGCTTGTATTGTTGACGACTCTCTAAGGCACTCGCGAGCGACAATAAGGTTTTTCCAGTACCTGCAACTCCTTGTAAACTTACCAATTTCACATTAGGGTTTAACATAGCGTGGATGGCAAAAGCTTGTTCTGCATTTCGAGGAGATATCCCATAACAACTCTGTTTATCCACTCGTTCCAAGACCAATTCTATGGGATTATAAACCGCCAAAACAGATTTATTCCCCCCTTGTAGAATATAATATTCATTACTTACTAATTCCATAAACTCCAGATCGGAAGCAGGCACTTTCCCGACCTGAAACAAACGATCAATAATCTCTTCCGGAACATCATTCACCTGATTTTTACCTGTTTTAAAACGATGTAAATCTTGAATTTTACCCGTTTCATAATCCGCTGCATTTATTCCAACCGCTTTCGCTTTTAAACGAAGATTAATATCTTTAGAGACCATGGTTACCAGCACATCCGGGTTTTCCTCGGCCAACTTGATGGCGGCATTCAAAATTTTATGATCGTTCTTTTCCGAACCAAAAATAATATCTGCCTCTGTCTGACCTCTCTGGTCTTCCATAATCACTTTGATACGGCCTTTATTCGTGCCATTCAAATCATTCCATTCCTGCAAAAGATGATTCTCTGAAAGACGATCTAACATGCGGATAAATTCCCGGGCTTCAAAATTTTTGGTATCACTCCCTTTTTTGAAGTTATCGAGTTCTTCGAGTACCGTAATGGGAATGGCTACATCGTTTTCTTCGAAATTATTAATTGAATTATGATCAAATAAAATGACGGAGGTATCCAATACAAAGACTTTATTTTGCTTTTTCTTTCGTGTCATATATACATGAGTTTATTCGGTTATGAATTGCATCTAAAGGTCGGGAATTATTATGAATTAAAGAATTGAAAATTCGTTAATTAATTGGCAATTAAAAGGCGATTTCACACCTATCGATTAAGAAATTGTTGTTGATGTCAACCCATTCAAAAAACGTACCTTGCGCCATGAATAATTCGGAAACAACTACACATACTTATATAGATACTCTTCAAGGTTTACAAGGGTTTCACGCCCAAAACAAAGAGGTATCTTGGTTGGGTTTTGACACGGAATTTGTGGGTGAGCGTACCTACTATCCGTTATTGTGCTTAATTCAAGTAGCCACCGAACATGGGAACTACTTAATTGACCCCATTGCGATTAAGGATTTGAGTTTGTTTTTGGATTTAATTACCGACCCCAAAATTGTTAAACTTACCCATGCGGGTGAAAACGATTACCGCTTGTTGTATCAAGAATTTGGAGTTTTACCTGTCAATGTGTACGACACTCAGATGGCTGCTGGATTTATTGGTTACAACTATCCCGTTTCATTTGCGAGTTTACTCCAAGGGGAACTACGAGTTACCTTAGATAAAGGACCTGCAGTATCTGATTGGGAATCTCGACCGATTTCAAAAAAGCAACTACAGTATGCTTTAAATGACGTGATTTATTTAGAGCAGTTATGGAATGGTATCAACCTGAAATTAGCGGAAAAGGATCGTGAGAATTGGGTGACGGAAGAATTCAATAAACTTCAGAATGCCAAAAGCTATCAATCCGACCCAAACAAAGAATTTTTAGCCAATAGCATTCTACCTAAAATCAATGTAAGAGATAAATTATTCTTAATGCGTTTGTACAAATGGCGTATTGAAATGGCGGAAAAGAAAAACAAGCCGAAGGAACGTATTTTACAGAAAAAGTTAATCAATCATATCACTACTGGAATAAAAGGGGGGAAAAGGAACTTACAAAATAACCGACTTATTCCACCTCATATAATTGACAAAGATGGCAGCACATTTTTAGCCTTATACGACCAACCAGAAAGTCCGGAAGAGAGAGAAATATTAAACCAAATTGCAAAACATGTGCCTATCAAACCACGTATTGATGCGGTAATGGATATCTTGTACTTAGGAATTAAGATTATTTGTAGTCAGAACAAGATTGCTCCCGAGCTGGTGATTGACCGTCCGAGATACAAAACCATGAAATGGGATTTGAACTATTTTGATGAGTCTTTAGATACCGGTTGGCGTAAGGAGTTATTAGGCGAAAACGTACTCCATAGTATCCGTAACCGAAACCAACTTAAAGTAGATACCAAGAGTGAGTTTTTTGGGTTGAAAATGTAATGCCACTATAAAAATCAAAAACTCGGCAAATGAAAGCGTAAATAAACCACGTTTCCTACATTTGCCCACAATAACATCAAACAAACAAAAATGGAATCATTATTCTTAATTTTCAGAACAACGCACTACTTTTTAATGGTAGCCCTTTTGGTATTTTTAATCTTTACGATTGGGAAATTTGCCTTTAAAAAATCGGATAACGCTCCGTTTGGGGATATGGAAGACAAAACCACTTTGTTGGTTTTAATCTTAGCTCATATTCAATTATTGATTGGTTTATTCTTGCTTTTTGTAGGTCCAATGAGTAACAATTTTAGTCATATGGGAGATATCATGAAAGATTCATATTTACGAATGATGACCGTAGAGCACCCATTAACAATGATTATTGGGGTAGTTTTAATCACTATGGGCAGAGTAAAAATGAAAAAGAAACCAGAAGCAGCTGCGAAGTATAAAACAATCATCATTTTTTTCGCCCTCGCTTTAGTCTTGTTTTTAAGTAGAATTCCTTGGAGTCATTTAAATGGGTAAAATGTTTGACACCGCTGCCGTTCGTGAAACCGCAGTTTTAGTAGGTTTAGTCACCCCGCATCAAAATGCGGAAAAGGTGAAAGAATATCTGGATGAACTAGATTTCTTAGCTAAAACCATACATATTGATACCGTAAAATCTTTTACTCAGGGAATGCAAAAACCTGATTTAAAAACTTTTGTAGGTAAAGGAAAACTAGAAGAAATAAATATCTACATCAAAGCTAACGATATAGATGTGGTGATCTTTGACGATGATTTAAGTCCCTCTCAATTACGTAATATTGAGAAAGAACTAAACATCAAGATCTATGATCGAAGTTTATTAATTCTCGATATTTTTCAATTTAGAGCACAAACGGCCCAGGCTAAAACCCAGGTGGAATTGGCGCGATCAAAATATTTGTTGCCCCGATTAACCAATTTATGGACCCACTTGGAACGCCAACGAGGAGGGACTTCTACTCGGGGTGGATCAGGTGAAAAAGAAATTGAAACGGATAGACGGGATATTCGTAAAAAAATCACTCTGCTAGAATCCAAACTCAAGCAAATTGATAAACAGATGTATACCCAACGTCAAAACCGAGGTAAATTGGTTCGAATTGCAGTAGTTGGCTATACCAACGTGGGGAAATCTACCTTGATGAACTTGCTTACTAAATCGAATGTTTTTGCAGAGGACAAACTTTTTGCTACTTTGGACACTACCGTTCGTAAATTGGTAATTAACAATTTACCTACGCTTATTACCGATACGGTTGGATTTATCAGAAAGCTACCTACCCAATTGGTAGAGTCCTTTAAATCCACCTTAGACGAGGTTCGGGAGGCAGATGTTTTATTACATGTGGTAGATATTTCACACCCTTCGTTTGAAGACCATTACCATACGGTAAACCGTGTTTTAGCGGAGATTGAAAGCGCAGACAAACCCACCATTGTGGTATTCAATAAAATTGATACCTATACTCCAATTGCGGAAGGTGAATTTGATTATACCGAGGAAGAGGAACACCATGTGAGTTTAGCCGATTTAAAAACCACGTGGATGGCCGAATTGAATGAGCGTTGTATCTTCATTTCTGCCAAAGAAAGGGATAATATTCCTCAGTTACGGGACGACATTTATGTCTTAGCAAAAGAGATTCATTCCACCCGTTTTCCATACCACGATTTCTTATATTAATTAGCTTGTACTTACAAGTCGTATTTTACACTAAGTAAGGTATAGCTAGGTTGAACATAGTATTGATAGGTACTTATCACGTTATCATTAAATTGGTCTTTACGGATGTATTCGGTGTTTAAGATGTTTTTGCTAGACAACTTAAACTCCCAAACGCTTCCTTTTTTACGGTAATATATAGCGGCATTTAAAAAGTCGTATTTACTTTTAGAATTGTTGGTGGTACTCCTATAGTCCGTATAAATATATTCTACCGAAACCAGAAACCCTTGGGGTAAAACAACCTCGAGATTAGCGAAAGGAGCATTATTAAGAAATAACTGACGGGTACCAGAACTGGAGTAATCTGACCACTTACTTTCCATACCCAACTCTAAGTTCGGTAAAGAATTAAAATTGGTTTCAGCAGATATCTTATAGGTTTGGGTGAACGTGGTATTTCTATTGGTGACAAATTCAATGGAGTTTTGAAAATTAGAATAATTCAACTCCAAACCTAGTCTATATTTCCATTTCTGGTATTTCTTCTCGAACGACCCCATGGCCATTAGCATTTCGTTTGACAAACGCGCATTGGTAGGAATGGACAACCTATTAATATCCTGATATATCACGGATTGGTTTATGTCATCGTACCTTTTTTGGTAATTAATAATAAAGAAAAGATTCGTATGGTGAAACATACTAAAGCTCATATAACTCAAACTTAAATTATGGTACCACATGTTTTTCAAGCCACTATTCCCGGTGAACAAACTGGTGTAATTTCGTATTCTAGCACCCTCTGATAGGTTTAAAATATCGGTGAAATTCGCATTGATGTTATAATTAAACACGAGGTTTTTTGTTTTACTGAATGCATATCTCGTATATAAATCAGGTAAAACTAGTTTCTTATTAATGACGTCATTCGTATGCAACTGTGAAATGGTATTTTGGTAAACGTGCAAATTTAACCCTGGACTAATCGTTAATTTCCCAAATCGCCCACGGTATTGCATTCCAAAATAGGAGTCCAAAAAAGAATAACGAGTATCGTTAGCAAACCCCTGTGGTAAGTCCTCCACAGTTCCTGTATTTAATTGTTGGGTAATTTTCGAATTAAAACTTTGTGAAACTTTATTTAAACCCAACGTAAATTTGAGGTGATTTCTTGGGTTCACCAAAAAGTAATAATCTATTTCAGAAGCCATATTGTTTGAAATAATCTCTTGATTTTGATGAATAGAATAGTGCAAATCCGGAACAAGGGGTAATATGCCATCCAAAGGTTTATTTTCGGTTAAAAGGGCGTAAAAAGGGTGTTGTTTTTTGTACAACCAATTTATTTTTCCTGAAATAATGGTACGTGTTCCAATGGTCTTATAAATATCCAATTTTTGATCCAAGGAAAATGGACTCCGGGCATTGTTTTCTAAAATGTTATTTGGAACACCCCCAAAGGTAGAGTACCGATTATCCTTATCCTCCATTTCACTTGCCTTAAGTAATCCATTGTATCCAATTTGAAGGGTACTACTCGGTTTGTATTTAGCGGTTACCTTAGCCAAAACCGATTTGAGATTTTGCTTAACATCCGACTCATTGATTTCTGTCTGGTTCGTATATTGTCTCAGGTAACTACGAATGCTCCATGAATTGATATCCGTATTAGATGCGTTTACAATTCCAAACCCCGAAAACTGCCACTTTTTATTTGGGTTATGGTTAATATTGAAAGCCGCTAATGAAGATGTCGATTGGAATGCCCTATCGTTTTGCATCATGGTCAATCCTTCATCGTCTGATACCATAGTTAAGGAAGACCCACCATTACTCAATCCATCTAAGCCGCCACTAAACCGTAAATAGTCTTGCAACGAGAATGCTTGTTGTCCAATATTATTGAGATCTCCAATAAAATTAATGTTAGTTTTAGGAGAGAAATGAAATACATTTGGATGGGTCAAATATTTATTTTCAACTCCTGCACCCATTTCCACATCACCAAACCAAATATTTTTTTTACCTTCTTTTAATTGGATGTTTATGGCCATTTTATCCCCGTTATCTAATCCTTTAAGGAGCTCATTCTCGTTGTAATTTGTCACCAAATCAATTCTATCCACTACATCAGCCGGAATATTTTGAACCGCTAATTTAGTATCACCCCCAAAGAACTCCTTACCATCAATGAGTATGGTTTCAACGGCCTTCCCATGTACCGTTACTTGTCCATTTTTATCGACATCGAAACCTGGCAAATTATTGATTACCTCCCCTAATTTTCGTTCTTGACCATTGCTAAAGGCATCCGATTTATAACTAATGGTATCTCCTGAAATGGTGACTGGAAAATCTTCCACTATTTCGACTCCTTTTAACGTAAAACTTGATTCGTAAAGAATAACATCCACCCCAATGGAATCTGTACTTACCGTAAATTGTTTTTTAAAGGTTTTAAATCCTAAATAACTACATTTCAACAAATACACCTGATTAACATTTAATTCAAATACATAATCCCCGTTATTATCCGCAAAAGCAAAGCCAGTAACGCTGCTATCGGCAGGATTAAAAACCATAATATTAGCCTGTTGCATAGCCACACCTAATGAATCCCTAACGGTTCCATACAGAATCGTTTTTTGCGCTTGTAATTCTTGAAATCCCAAGAATACCCACAGAAGTAATAATAGCTTTTTCATGGAAATGAAGTCCAGATGGAGGGTTAACGTTGGATAGAAATTTCCATGGTTTGTTTCCTTCCTTTTTTCTTACCTCCATGGTTCATTTTTTGCATTTCCATTAATTTCTCCTCCATTAAAGCATCAAACTCAATGGCCGAAATCACTTTCCCTTTAGTAGGTTCGTTAATGGACAAAGACTCGGATGAATTAAGTTCAATACGTACGCAAATCAGAGTTCTATCCTCTTCCGTTACTTCCAATATCAATCCGGGTAACCCCCAATATTGTCCCGGTCCATTTGACACAGGAATTTGTGGCGCATACCAAACAGTCGTCAGTACTTTCACAGGCTCTCCAACGGTTTTATTACCCTCATTATCAAAAGCCAAACTCCCCTCCGTCATTCTGGACCGGGTCGCTTTATAGCAGGTATATTGTCCAATTTGCTTTGTTTCGCTACTCAATTTCCATTCGTAATTTTGGAGCGAATCTTTCACCAAAAATAATTTCCCAAACAAATCTTGTTCACTCGTATAGCGTTGTTGCGTAATGTTTTTATATAGTTTCTCCCCACCACTCATCATGACCATTACCTGAACACCACTTCCTTGAGATGGCTTTTCCAGTTTTTCTAGTTTCTTATAGTAAGATTGATATTGATCGAACGTAAGTTCAAAATCATTGTTCAATTGATCCGCCAACATTTGTTGAATCATAGCTTGTGTGCTGGTTGACATCGTGCTATCCAGAGCGAATTCTACTTTTTGATGTGATTTATAATAGGCGGTTCCTTGAAACTCTTGACTTACCCCACATAGGGTAATAAACATACAGAATAACGTGGCCGAAATGGAAGTGAATTGCGTTTTCATAAAGTAAATTTTTGTTGCCATGCAAATCTGATACTCCAAGCATTTTTTTAGGGTTAATGAGTGTTAACGAGTGTTAATGGCTTGGGCCATTCCAAAATAATGGTAACTTTTGAATCGTGAAATGGAATTATAACACCACAGTTTATCTAATAATAACGGTCATATTGATCACGTTAAGTATTCAGGTATACTTGAATATAATGTACTATAAATCCAATAAAATGGAATTGATAAGTACGGTTCAATCTAGTTTAGACAATGCACTAGAAGAATATAACGTACGTAAAGCCAAACCTAATATGCCTGGTTTTAATCCGCTTGATACTACTATTCAGAATGCGCTAATCGGGACGAGAAAAATGATACTGAGTACGCATTTTGAAACCAACTCTAAGGATCTGTTGGATAACGAATTACATCTTTTGTTTTCCGACAGTGTGAGTTCCTCCGAGATAATGATACTCGAAAGTGACTCCATACAATTTGATCATGTAAAAGAATTAGCCATGAAGATCATGGTATCTATTGATCGGGACTCATTGGATTTGCAGACGATACATAAAATTTTAACAGACGACTTTAGCCATAAAGATTGGGACTTCCCATTTAAGCTTGTTCTACATAGTAACGATTCTTTATTTGCAGATGAGCTCACTACTTCTTCCATACACTACGGGGCTCAAGAGTTATCTGCCGATTTCTTAACGGTTAGCGCACATTCCCCATTTATATCCGGACACACGGAGTTAATTATCCAATTTTCGAATACGAGTAAACTATTATTTAGAAAAACTATCCTAGGCATTTCCTTATCTCTAATCCTATCGGTAACCATGATGTGTGCTTTGGTATTTTTACTCCGAATAATTAAGAAGCAAAAACAACTAGCAGAAATAAAAAACGATCTAATTAGTAATCTAACACACGAATTTAAAACCCCCATCACAACCATTTCAACGGCACTTCAAGCCTTGGAGAATTTTAAGGTACAAAAGCATTCTGAAAAGAATCAGAAATATATAAATATCTCCAAGGTTCAATTGAAAAAATTGGATGTTATGGTGGAGAAAATATTGGAAACGGCCACCTTAGATAGCGATTTGATCACCATTCATTATGAATCAATATCTATTAAAGAATTGTTGGAGCAATTGGTAAGCAAATACAAATTAGGGAATAATAATCATCTCATTTCTTTAAACATTAACCCTGGTATATCCCTAATTAAGGTGGATCCATTTCATTTTGAAAATGTCGTGAGTAATTTAATAGACAATGCCATAAAGTATGGCGGAAACGAAATTGATATCTCTGTGAGCAAGGCTCAAAACAAAATTGAAATCAATATTCACGATAATGGAGTTGGAATAAGCACCACCAACCAATCGCATGTATTTGATCGATTTTATAGGATCTCTCAGGGTAATATACATGATGTGAAGGGTTTTGGAATAGGCTTATATTATTGTAAGAAAATTATTGAAAAACATAATGGCCAGATTCAATTAAGCAGTTCTCCAGGAAGTACCACATTTAAAATTTTGATCGATGCATAAACCAAAGGTAATATTAGCGGAGGATGAAGAATCATTAGGACTCATAATAAAGGAGTATTTGGAGTCCCGGAATTTTGAAGTTATTTATTGCAAAAATGGCGAAATAGCCTATCACCAATTTATTAAGAACCAACCAAATTTATTGGTTTTGGATGTGATGATGCCTGTAATGGATGGATATACTCTCGCCAAAAAAATCAGAGTAACCGATAGCCGAACACCCATCATATTTTTAACATCCAAATCGCAAGCAAAAGACGTAATAGATGGTTTTGCTTATGGAGGGAATGATTACATAAAAAAGCCATTTAGCATGGAAGAGCTCATTGTCAGGATGAATGCATTATTACAACGAGTCTTGTTACAACAGGATGAAGAGAACATAATGATAGGACAGTACTCATTCAATAAAACCAACCAAACATTAAGTATCAACGATACGGTGGTACAGCTTACCCATAAAGAAACAACTCTATTGTATCATTTAAGTGAAAAGCGAAACCAAATTCTTGATCGAAGTGCGATTCTTATTAAGCTATGGGGTAATGATGATTTTTTTAATGCCCGAAGCATGGATGTTTTTATTACTAAATTGCGAAAAAAATTAAAGGCAGACTCCGAAATTCAAATCATCAACATTAGAGGTTACGGGTATAAATTAATTTGTTGAAATTTGTCCATCTACCCTAGTGAATAGACATTTCAAATTCCATTACTTTTGCGAATATAATTTTTAAGACGTGAAAAAAGGCATCCTCCTATTTGTAATTATTGCCGTTGTATTTGCAATTTATGCATTTAAACAAAGAAACCCTACCCACACGTTGGTAAAAGGGCAAAGCGTTGTTCCCTTTACATTAAAGGATCAAAACGATTCTCTTTTTACTATTTCTGATTTTATTGGGAAAAAGAATCTGGTCATCTATTTTTATCCAAAAGACGACACCCCTGGTTGTACCAAAGAAGCCTGTAAATTTAGAGATGAATTTGAAATCTTCACGGAACTTGATGCCATTGTTATTGGTATTAGTGCGGATTCCCCTGAGTCGCACCAAAAATTTGCAAAGAAGTACAACTTACCGTTTACGCTTTTAAGTGATCCCGAAAATCAAGTTAGAAATAGTTTTGGGGTAAAACCCGAGTTTTTAGGAATTATACCCGGCCGTGTTACGTTCATTGTGGATAGAACCGGAACTATTCAATATGTGTTCAATTCCTTAAGTAAAGCAGAACAACACGTAGAAGAAGCTAAAAAAATATTGATCTCGCTTAAGTAAAATGAAATACCAACGATTATCCAACGCTGAATTAGAAAACCTAAAAGAGGATTTTATTCGATTTATTGCTTCTCAAGGCATAGACGCACCCGCATGGACAAAAATGAAAACGGACAACAATGCAGAAGCCGAGAAACTCATTCACATTTACAGTGATTTAGTATACGACCAAGCCCTAGCTAAAGCCCAATACATGGAGCATGTGAGTGCTAAGGAGTTTAAATCCATTCAATTTAAAGATACTGAAACTCTGATTCATGGAATTAAAGTAACCCACAATTCTGCCATCAATTTAAATACGGATGAATTCCAACAATCTGTCGAAAGAGGATTGGAAAATAAGGAGATCGAAGTATTTACGGCTACCAAGAAACATAACAAACTACGAGAACAAGAAATGTTTGAGTGGATTCAAAAAGGGGCTTATTTAGCGGATGAAAAATGGTTTAACGAAATTACCCGTCTTATCCATCATTTGAAATAGGAACGTTTATCATCACAGAGGTTCCATACTTTTTAGAGGAGGATATTTCAATAACCCCCTGAATCAATTCAACCCGGCTCAAAACATCTTTCAGGGTTAAACCTGGGTTGTTTTTGTTATACGCAAATCCAACCCCATTGTCTTCTATGGCCAAAACAAGCTCATCCTTATGATAAAAGAATTGGACATCCACCTGACTGGCACGGGCATGCCTTTCAATACTGGATAGTTGACTTTGAATTATTCGGTATAATTGCGTAGAGATTTCCCGTTCAATTTTCATAGGTAGATCAAACAATTGTAAATTTATCTCGGTAGCATCCGTTTGATGGGTGAAAATCAAATGTCGAAGAGATATTAAAAAATCACTATCATCAAAAACGGGAGGGGATAACTTATGCGACAATTTACGTACCTTTTTTGTCACTTTAGAAATCTGTTTAGCCAAATCTACATCCTCCGGATCCGAATTTTCCACTACTCTTTTAATATGACTTAACCGACTACCAATATCATCATGCAAATCGGCTGCAATTAAAGTTTTTTCCTTCTCAATCCCTGTAATATATGAATTGACTTGTTGCTTTTTTGCATTTTCAACCATGAAAATTAGCTTTACTCTTTCCGCGTCATTTACTTTAACCCAATATGCCAAACCAATCGCAAAAACTATAGCTTCAATCATCGAACCAATAAAAAGGGGATTAACAGCCATAAAACTCTCATTAATCAACCCTGATTCCACCAAAATAATAGAAATTCCAGCACAAAGTACTGCGGCAAAGGCTACCAAAAAAAAAGCCACTACTACCCGTTGTTTGTTAAAAGTGAGGAGCGAAGAAATAAGAACCGTTATTAGCGAAAGTAGCAATAAAAAATTTTGAATATTTAGATATAAAATAGTTTGTTGATTGTGCCACCAGGGGGTCGCCACCCAATAAACAACAGTTATTAATAGGGCTCCTATTAATAACTGATACACTTTATTCCATTTGGGTAGCAACATCGGAATATTAAGAAGTAACCGTATAAAATGAATCAATGCACACGAACTCAAGGTAATAAACACGGGGCGAGAATAATCATTCATCCAAAAGACAATGGGATACACTATTTGAAACAAAACCCCAACATGTGCGAGTAAGTACAAGGCCAAAAAAATGAGGTAGAAAGCATACCAAAAAAAGATCCTTTGTTTCACTAACAAAAAGACAAATAACGCAAACAAAATAATCACCAACATCGATCCAAAATAGAGCCCAAAAGCAAACAGACTAATGTTTTCCGTTTTCTCAAATTCTGCCGCAGACCACAAAGAAATGGGTACACTTACCGAAGCATTTCGTTTATCTACTTGTATAATAAATGAGCGAATTTCCTTCTTTGTAAGCACTAAGGGAATCACCATATTCCTATTATGTACGGTTCGGTTATAAAACGGCATTCCATCTCCTCCTAAATAAATCAAGCTTAAATCCCCATTGGGATTTATTTCCCAAACCTTCACAAAATCGAGATGCGGATTTTTAATACTGACTACCAGATCAAAGGAGTTTAATGTTTGATTACTCAAATCAAATTTCAACCAGAAATAGTGTTTTGAAAACCCAAAATTCGTGGAGCTAAGAACAGGAACGTTTTTTACGCTGTTCATCTCCTTTAATACCATTTCTGGAGGTAGGTCCAGTGAATCATGAAAAACCTGCACATAGGGAGCCAAATTTATTTCTGTAATTGAATCCTCAATCCACACCTCCTTTGCATGTATGCTCAAAGCGCAAAAAACTAGCCATATCCCCAATAGGGGGCTGATTTTATTCCAATGATTATGTGGCCTTTTCTGGGTCATTTAAAGTTCAAGGTTAATAATTATGGAGGTGCCCTTTCCTCTTGCGCTAAGAATATGGAATGTACCATCAATGGCCAACACCCTATTTCGCATGTTCACTATTCCAATTCCGCCCCTGTTTTTCTTAACGTCAAAACCTACTCCATTATCTTCAATAGAAAGGATTAAACTTTCTCCATTGAGTAAAACTTGAATTTCGACTTGCGTTGCATTCGCATATTTTTCAATATTGTTGACAGCCTCCTGAATAATTCGGTATAAATGCTCTTCTACCTTGGTAGATAAATTAACATCCTGATTAAAATGCACTACCTGATACTCCAGTCCATCGGTTTCATGCGACTTCACTAATTCAACCACCTTATGAACAAATTTTTCCGTGTAATTTCCTTTGTATGGATTTAACTCTCTACTTACCAAAAGCAGATCATTTCTAACCGAATACAAAGCGCCTACAATGGCTTTCTCCTTATCCCTACAGTTTTCAACCAACAGATCAAGATCTACTAACACTGTGGATTGAATTTCATTCATAATCCGTATCTGTTCCTCCTTTATTCCTGTAAAATGAGACTCCAATAATTGATTCTTCGTTTGACGAATATCTTGCCACAAAGAATCATTTGTATCATTCAATTTTTTAATTCGATACAACATAACCATCGAATAGCTAATAATATGTAGCACGAGTAGTAGAACTCCAATTAACAACAAGTTTATAGGCCCCTCTATTCCAACCTTATTTAGGGTCAGACTAATTCCCGATAAAACCAAGGCTATGATCGAGATATGGAGCAATTTGAATTGAACAGAAGTTATTTCTGGATTATTGAAAATACAGTAATATAGCAATCCAATAACCACTAAAAATACCAATCTAGATAAAACAACAAGAACCATTGAAGAGGGGAAAGCCAATTGTAAAGCCACTGTTCCTACGGCTAATAACAAAAGGTAATCCATCCATCTATGGATTACCTTATACCTGAGTTTGGTATTTAAAACCCGTTGAAAAAAGGACTTAAAAGCAAATAGAATAAATAATGAATTCAAAATATTGAAATAAGTCAACCACGATTCATTCCACAAAACCAAGCCGCGTTCCGAAAAGGCCAAATACACACTTACCAAAAAAGTATAGGTGAAAAACCATAAGAATATTGGCTGTTTTAAATTCACGAAAATCAAAAAGGAGTACAGCAACAAAATCAAAACAAACCCTCCAAATAACCCAATATCGAAAAAGTAAGTGGAAGGATCTTGGGTCAAAAACTCCATCTTCAAAAGGGGTTCATTTATCACGACTGATGAAGCGTTAGCATCCTCATTTTCAGCATATTTAATTCCCATTTGTGCCATAGAAACTCCGTGACCAAAAAATGTATTGTACAGCAAGATTAGAATTCTTAAAAAACCCATTTAACTATTCACTCACAAAAAAATCGAATTAAGATTAGGGTCAACCCTGAATCACAAAACGTCCATTTAATTCATCAAATCGTACTTATTGGCAAACCCAATAAGTTCCGTTAGATTTTTTATTTCTAACTTCCGATATATATTTCGCCTATGCGTTTCTATAGTATTCACAGAAAGAAACAGAATATCGGCAATTTTTTGAGTCGTATTCCCCTTAACCACCAGTTGTACGACCTCTTTTTCTCTTAATGTTAATTTCACCACATTTGAGAAGGACTCTTTAAACAAGGAATGATCCGGATTACTTAGCCCCTCCTGAATAAAAAACTTATCGTTATCTGGATGTCGTAGAACCTCCAGTAAAGTTTCATCCGAGACATCTTTCAGTAAATAGGCATTAGCTCCTGCATCTTTTGCCTTTTTTATCATGGTCGGATCGTCATACATAGTAATCACGATAATCTTAATCGGCAACTTCTGCTCTCGAAGGAACTGGATGACCTCAAACCCATTTAATCCAGGGATATTTAAATCTAATAATAAAATATCAATATCTAAAAACGGAATTTTTTTAGCCGTATAGGTGCCATTTTTAGACGTTTCTATTAATTCGAATTCATCCGAATGTGAAGAAATAATACTGGAAAGACCGTCAATAAAAATTTGATGATCTTCGCAAATGAAAACCTTTTTTACCCCCAAACCGAAAAACTATTTAAACCCTTGAATATCTTATTTGTGTATACAAAATACGTTTATTATTAATGTTTTATACATTTTGACGTTATTCTTTTTACTAAAGTTTCAGTCACACCATTTTAAACTTTATTATTGTGAATACAAAAAAATAAGAGTGCTACGTATTTTATCCACGACATTTTTCCTACTCATTACCATTTTGGGTATGGCGAATCAATCGAAAATTGATTCGTTAATAAATGCGGACGATTCTTTAAAAATCACAAATAATTCAAGAGAACGTTTTTTAGTCCATTCCCAGTTAGCCAAACAATACAAAGCAATCCATGATACCGACAGATACATCGGTTCGATTCTTACCATGGCTAATATGAGCCGGGCTTCGGGGAGTCATTTAATTTCGCTAAACATTTTACAAGAATTAGAAAACTCCATTTATACCTTAACTCCCAAAGAGGTTATTCAAGTTTGTTTAATTAAAGGATCCACATTATACGAAATAGATGATAAAGACAGCGCCATCTACTGGGCACATAGTGGATTGCTTTTATCCAAAAAATTTGGAATTCAAAAATTCGCACCATTACTGAATAATTTACTAGGAGCGAGCTTCATGTTTACCAAACCCGATTCGGCTATTAGCTACATAGAGACCTCTATTGCTGGCTTTTTGTCGGTAAACGACTCCAATGGCGTGGTCCTACCTTACTTAAATCTAGCATTGCTTTACGGTAATCAAAACAGATATTCTAAGGCCATTGAAACCATTGCAAATTCACTTGTTATTTTGGACCAGGAGGATGTTCCCATTTATAGAAAAATGGCCTATGCAAATCTTGCCATGATCTACCGAGATATTGAGGATTACAAGAATAGTACGCTCTTTTTAAACCTTCGAGATAGCGTGAATTATGAAATTAACAACAATCAATTAATATTTCAGTTTTCTCAATTTCAAGATCGTTTAGAAGACGAAAAGAATACACGAGAACTAATGAAACTAAAAGCAAAAGTTGAAATTGCGGAAGTAGAAAATAGAAATCAAGATATTCTAATTACTCTTGGGTTAGTTCTTTTAGTGGCACTGGGTATGAGTTTGTTTTTCGCTATTAAAAGTAGTCGAGACCGAAAGAAGATGACACAAATCATGCACAATAAAGCCCAAGAATTAGAACAGATTAACCGTTTCAAAAATCAAATCCTTTCGGTTATTAGTCATGATATGCGTTCTCCATTGGCACAGGTTATCACCTTTCAACATGCCAAAAATTCGGGTATTAATTTCAGTCCTGACGAGATTAGAGAAATGGATAAAACCATTATGGCTAGTGCCAAGAATGGCCTTTTGATACTGGATAATTTACTGAAGTGGGCGAATAATCAATTTAGTAGTGAAGAATTAAAATTAGAAACTTTCGATTCCTATTTCGTCATCACCCAAATTATTCAGCAAGTAGATGAGCTGGCTAATGAAAAAGATATTGTCATCCACTCAGATGTGACCACATTGGATCTATTTACCAATGAAAGTTTATACCAAATTATTTTACGAAATTTGTTGAGTAACGCCATTAAATTTAGTCCGATGAACTCTGAAATTCGGGTGAACGCTCGCCTCGAAGAAAACAATTTCATTATTACGGTAACCGATCAAGGGCCAGGTATTCCAAAACGAATTTTGGACGCCTTAGATAAGGGGGATCGCATTAAACCAAAAACAGGAAGTTACGGTGAAAAGGGTGCTGGTATAGGATTAACTTTCTCGAAAGAATTTGCCCAACGGATAGGAGCTACACTTACATTTAACACAGAAATTCTTGTAGGAACAGAAGCTACATTTACTCTTCCTATTGCAAAAGAGGCCCCTCAAGAATAATTGTTTGTGACGAACATAGTGTACCTTGCTTTAATAATTTGATACGCATGGACCATCTAAATATTATTTCCAAAAAGAAACCAAATTATCCCGTTAATTCGAAACTTCGAAACTACTTATTTGAATTTCTACGGGAAGAACAGCTCCCTTTAGAATATGAAGATTTAGCTCGATTTCAAAACTCATTTCCTTTGCTCGATCCAGATGGAAACGATACCCTTTGGCATTCGGTGGGATATGCCCCCCAAGACAATTTGGAGGTGTATCGGGGACTTTTAGAAATTTACGTTAAGCTCACTTCCTCCGGTACTTTAGCAGCCATGGACCACCTTTCTGTAGATCGGATAGATTATTGTTTATTTGGTAATTCGAATCCATTCCGTATAAAAATCATTAACCTAGTTAATGATAACTACGATTATTATTACATCAAAAAGGCAGATGCCTCTCGCGTATACGGCTTGGAGTTAGAACATATACTTTCGCCCAATAAAATCAACTACCTCATCCATGGCCACACATTGGTAGAAGAGCACATTTTTGGAATTCCTGGAGATGTTTTTATTAATCATACTATCCATACCGAAAAACACAATTTGGTACGCCTCTCGAAGGAGTTTGTTAAGTTTAATGAACGTTCGTTTGTCCGGTTATTAGGGGATATGCGCGATTATAACTATGTGATTGATATGACCCCTGATTTTGATCAGATTCAGTATAGAATTCGAGCAATTGACTTTGATCAAGAATCCTATGAAGGCAATATAAAGATGTATCGCTTACAGTATTTTAAAGAAAACGCCAAATTTGTCACCCTATCTTTAAAATACATTAGTCCCGAATCTGTAAATCAATACCGAATAGAAGAAAGATCATTAATGGCCAAAAGATTATTGCTTTCCCAGTATCAGTACAAAAAATTGATTCGAATAATGGCGGATGACACCCTCTCTACCCCTGTAAAAACCAATGAATTACGGGAAGGCCTCAATGGATACCATAAAACCACTAAATTTTCGAAATGCCAATCGATGGGAGCCCTGGTCAACATGAACATTTCTATAAGCCTAAACATCCCACTCAGCCAGTTATAATCTAGAAGTTATACTGTGCTCCAAAAAGGACATCAATCCCTGTACTACTAATTTTCTGAAAATTTGGATTTAAAGATTCAAAATCATCCGGTAATTGCTGATGAGGCTTGATACTAAATCCTTCGAAACGGTAACGCAAACCGCCCGAAAAACTAACGACCCCAACTCTATAGTTACCAGAAAAACCAAACTGTAAACCATTGGTCCCAGCATACTTAATTGATTCTGTGTATCCGCTCATTTTCACAATCAGATCTTCGGGTAACGAATAAGAAAACCCGCCATTAAAATCCATCACAAACTTCTCACTTACGGGAACATAGTATTTCCCACCAATCAAGATTGCGTACCTATGGAAGGAATACCCTTGTTCGAAAATTTCATTCCCTGAACCGCTCTTATAAAAATCTTGGGTAAAGGAATAAGAAACAGACGCTTCCACATAAACCGCTTCCGTAATTTTCAAACCAATTCCGATCTCTGGGATACTCCCGGTTCCCAGCTCTATTTGAATAGATCTAGGCAAGTCCATAGACGTACCATTTAGATTGGAGTTGTACGTATAACTATTCATCCCCATACCAAAGCCAAACTTACCCACAGCATAAAATTCACTATGACCAAATTGCGCAAAATTCTCGAAAGAAACCAGTACGAATATCAGTAATAAATATTTATGCTTAAATGTTGACATAAGATGCAAAGTTAGCATTGATGCGATGATCAAGGAATAAATAACCTATACTTTTAAACACCCAAAAGTGGGCAAACATCACAAATTTATAGCCCTTACTTCTTCCCTGTACTTCCAAATCCACCAACGCCACGATCACTTTCTTCTAAAGAACTTACATTCTCCCAGGTAATCTGTTCGTGCTTCGCAATAACTAATTGTGCAATACGCTCTCCGTCTTCTATCACAAATGGCTCCTTGGATAAGTTCACCAAAATAACCCCCACTTCCCCTCGGTAATCGGCATCAATAGTTCCAGGAGAATTTAGTACCGTCACCCCTTTTTTATAAGCCAATCCCGAACGGGGACGAACTTGGGCTTCATATCCTACTGGGAGCTCCATGAATATTCCGGTTTTTACTAAAGTCCGTTCTAAGGAATTAAGGGTAATGGGCGCATCAATATTTGCACGAATATCCAATCCTGCAGCCGCTGTAGTGGCATATTCTGGTAAAGCATGTTTCGATTTATTGATCACTTTTACATGTAGCATATTCCCCATATCATTTCACTTTTTTACGTACTAACTTCATCATTTTGAGCGATACATCCATAATCAGAATCCTAGGATTAGCATTTCTGGAAATATGGTATTCCGCTTCTTCAAAGAGTTTCACCATATCAATGGCATTTAACTCATTTACATAAGGTGCGAATTTGCTAATAAATGCGAGTTCCGATCCTCCCGTCATTAATATAGACGTATCGGCATAGTTCATTATTAGACTTTCTCTAAATACGTGTAATCCATATTTAAAAAATTGCATCATTCGTTCTCGACCCACTGCCGATAAGGTTTCAGACCATTGCATAAGCTCTAAGAACTCTTTTTGCCACAAGAAACGCATCCATTTAATAAACATCTCTTGATTAAATGCACGCACTTCGTTTTCCCCCAATAACCGTTGGGACTCTAAATAATTTCCTTGAGCTATT
>MAAC01017522.1_pt1 | contig 40533 bp, 21 predicted proteins | sample 1115981 | NCBI WGS metagenome assembly MAAC01 (sample SAMN04961126, study PRJNA320927) | seawater metagenome | isolation source: sample BD02T64 sea water enriched with oil for 64 days | place: USA:Gulf of Mexico | collected 2013-07-27 | reverse complement strand
TTATTGTCTATAGCAAAAATATTAACCTCTATAGGGGTTCCTATATCTGCACAACTAACCTCGGTAAGATCTGCTGTTAACACGACAATACCACAGGCATCCCCTACGGATACCACAAGATCTGATGGGGAAATATAAGTAATCCCATCTTCTCCTAGTTCGATGGTAACATCCATACAAACCAATTCTGGAGCTATATTATCTTCAACCGTAACTATAGCGGTACAAGAACTCATGTTTCCGTTTACATCGGTTACATAAAGAGTCACTGTATTATTACCTACATAATTACAATCGAAGCTGTCCATACTCAGTTCATAGCTATCAATACCACAAGCATCAGATGAACCAGCATCTATATCCATTCCTGTAATAGTTACTGTCCCATCAGCATCTAACTCGATAGTGATGTCTTGACAGAATACCTCAGGAGCTGTAACATCTTCAACCGTTACTATAGCAACACAGGTAGATTCATTTCCATTAACATCCGTTACCGTTAGGGTAACATTATTATCTCCCACATGACTACAATCAAAGGTATCGATATCGATACTTATAAAATCGACACCACAGTTATCTGTAGAAACACCATCAATATCATCTGCGGTTATACTAGCATCTCCAAATTCATCCAATTGAATGGTTAAATTATTACAATTTGCTGTTGGAGCTTCCTCATCTTCTACTGTAACAGTAAAGGTACAAGTAGATAAATTATTACATTGATCTTGAGCCGTAAACTCAATAATAGTATCTCCCACTGGGAATACTGATCCACTGCCCAAACCTCCAGTTTGATAAACAATCACAGAACCACACTGTTCAATAGCTACTGCATTTTGGAATATTACAATTGCACCACAAGATCCAAGTTCAGCAATTGCTGTAACATCACCAGGACAGGCAATTAAAGCAGGGGTTGTATCTTCGATAGTAAAAGTTGCACTTTGTTGAATAAATCTACCACATTCATCAGTTAAAGTAAAGGTTACCGTTTCTGTTCCTGTAGCACCACAATCATCGCTAAGACCTACACTATTATGTGTTACAGCTGCTGAACCACAAACATCATCTCCTGAGAAGCTTATAAGCCAAGCTGCAAATTCTGTAGTGTTGCCTGCACCATCACATTCTACAGTCATATCTGAAGGCCCACCTGCATTCCAAGTTGGATCGGTTGTATCTACGATAGTAAAGGTAGCATCTAGAGTAATCGCATTACCATTTGCATCTGTTAAAGTAAATGTTACGGTTTCAAAACCTGTAGCACCACAATCATCACTTAAACCTGAACTATCATGAGTAACTATAGGGTTTGGACAATTGTCGGTTCCTGTAAAACTCACTAGCCAAGCTGCAAAGTCTCCATTTGGATCTGAGGTTCCATCACATTCTACGGTCATATTACTTGGTGTATTGTCCCATTCTGGGAAAATATTGTCTATCACTGTTACAACAGCAACACAGGTATCGGTTTGACCATTACCATCATCAACGGTAAGGGTTACATCGTTTGGACCTACATCGACACAAGTAAATGCTGTTATGTCAGCACTTAAAGTAAACCCACAGTTATCACTTGATCCACCATCGATATCTGCAGCTACTATACTTATATTTCCTGTAGCATCTAAGAATACATCGATGTTCTGACATACAGCCGTTGGAGCAACATTATCTATCACCGTTACAGTAAAAGTACATACACCGGTATTACCAGAGGCATCTGTTGCCGTTGTCGTTACCGTTGTAGTTCCTACAAGGAATACACTACCGGAAGTCGGTACGCTGACTACAGTTACGCCTGCACAATTGTCTGTCGCTGTAGGTACGAATGTCACCACCGCACTACATAGACCGGGATCATTACTTACTGTTATATCCCCAGGACAAGTTACTACTGGAGCTATATTATCTTCAACTGTCACAGTAGCCGTACAGCTTCCTGTATTTCCTGAAGTATCAATCGCCGTGAGTGTTACTAAATTGGCACCAACATCCGCACAATCGAAGTCTATACTATTCTCAAGAGTTTCGTAGATTATATTTCCGTTAAAATTACGTGTAGTGAAGGTAGCAGCGAACGGATAAATCTTTCCGGCACCTTCCAAAAATTGCATATTCGCATCGGATACAAATACATTTCCTACAGCCGTTCCATTGGTATAATACATATCGGCAACTGGAGTCCCCACAAAGTCGGTGGTTACATAAAACGCTCCGGTTTGTCCCGCAGCTATTGCTTGTCCCATAGACAAGTTTAATGGTGTTGGGTTGTTAACTCCATTCGATACAACACCAACCACAGTACCTATAAGAGTCCATGCCGCAGCGTTAGTATCAAAACCTACCCATGTTCCTGTTTTATAATACACTTCTACATTAGTGGTAAGTCCAGTAGCTATATTTACATCGAAGGAATTAACTATAATGTCATTAATCGCTACAACATCGAACATATTCCCCGATGCTGAATTATTAGATGCAAAAGTCGTTGTAAGTGGAGTGGCCGCTGTTGCGAAACCAACACCAGAAACCGCACAATTATCTGTAGCACCAGCGTTTACATCGGCGACAATAACAGTTGCCAATCCAGCTGCATCCAGTTGAATGGTGGCGTCCATACATGTTACTACAGGAGCTTCGTCGTCATTAACGGTAATACTAAAGCTGCAGGTTTCTACATTTCCGCAGGCATCTGTCACCTCATAGGTTTCTGTTGTAGTACCTATAGGGAACGTAGCACCAGACCCTAAACCAGCTATTTGTAAGGTAGTTGAAGTACCACAGGTATCCGATCCAACAGGAGTGGTATAGTTTACAACTGCTTCACAAATCCCAGGATCATTACTAACAATAATATCTGCAGGACATGTTATACTTGGTAAGGTAGTATCAACTACTGTTATTATTTGTAATGCTTGAGCCGTGTTTCCACATTGATCGGTTGCTGTCCAAGTACGAGTAATCGTCTCCGTAAGACCACAGCCAGCTGCAGAGCTATCAGCAAATGAAATTACTACTGTTCCACAACCATCAGTTCCTGTAGCTGTACCTGTTCCCGTAGGCGTAGTATCACCACCGCATTCAACAGTCGCGTTTGAAGGTGCCGTAACCGTTGGATCTGTAGTATCTACAACCGTTATTGTTTGTACAGCTTGTGCTGTATTACCACAATCGTCAGTGGATGTCCAAGTTCTTAAAATAGTCTCTGTCAATCCACAACCTGCGGATGAAGTATCTGCGAAAGTAATCGCAACACCTCCACAACCATCAGTTCCGGTAGCTGTACCAGTACCTGTTGGAGTTGTGTCCCCACCACATTCAACAGTCACATTTGCTGGCGCCGTTACTGTCGGATCAATAGTATCGACCACTGTAATGGTTTGAATACAGGAAGAAGAGTTTCCCGAATCATCTGTGGCAGTCCAGGTTCTTGTGATCACTTCCGTTAAACCACAACCCGATACCGATGTATCGGCAAAGGTAATGGTTGGTGTAGGGTCAATATCGTCTGTTGCAGTTGCTGTTCCTGTTCCGGTTGGAGTAGTATCACCACCACATTCTACAGTAGTATTTGCTGGACAGGTAATGACCGGTGGAGTGGTATCCACGATGGTAAGGGCCGCAAAAGGTATAGGGGATAAGTCTGCATTGGCTTGTCCATGCAACCAATTGGCCGCTGTGTTTTCAAAATCGGCAATGCCAACGGGTACACCCCGTTCGCCTAGGGCGAATCTATATTCAGTTCTACTGGGAGCAGTTGCCGGAAATCCGTCTATGACTAGGGCACTTAAATAGATCCCAGAAGGATCTTCGCTTGCAGGAATATTACCTCCTGAGCTAGCGGATGTTCCCGTATACATAACGGCATAAATATCGTCTACTCCATTGGTTGGATCACTGTCACTATCTTCATAGGCATAAAGCGATTCTCCTAAGGAGTCATGCGCAAGGTTACCACTCACTAATATGATAGAACCACAAGGGGCCCCAACATTCCCATTACAGGTTAGTGAGAAAACATCTGGCGTAGTTTCTTTTATTACAATAACATCGCCGGCTGGAACAACAACTCCCGGAGAAGTATAAGCTAAAACACCCTCTCCTGCAGTAAACATAAGAGAGGTATTATTGAATTCGTTTTCGGTAAAATATATTGTTGTACTAGCAGGAATATCTTTCGCCGCGACAAATGAAAATCCATCTGGCGTTACATGATTCATACCTGTAATTGCGACTAATGGGTCGGAATCACTAGTATCGTCATTGGTGATACTTCCTGTGGCAGAATTTGGTGAACTTCCATTATAACCGGTTCCGGAAGCGATCATAAGCTCCACGGTTTCCAGAGGTTCGACTACCACATCCACGACGGGTGTAATGGTCACATCTACGGAAGTGTTTCCGTTCAAAATAATAGCTGTTCCTGAACCTGCAGCAAATGTTGCTGCCCCGGTTTGGGTATAATCTGTAGTGAAAGTTGCCGTTCCACCTACTGTAAAGTTTACAGTAATATTTCCAACCGCAGCGGCATCTAATAGAAAGGTATACACCATTCCAATTCCACTATCTTCCACCGAAGAACTCGGTGAAACGGTAAGCGTTAAATTTGGATTGGCCGAGCCTGTGGCAATAATGATATTTGCAAATGGCGTAGGATCCAAGGTAGCAACAGTTGCTGCATGAAGCCAATTGGCCGTATTTTGGAAATTCGCTTGATCTACTGTGATGGCGCGTTCGCCTAGGGCAAATCTATATTCAGTTCGTACGGGAGGTACTGCAGGAAAACCGTCTACAACTACGGAGCCTACATACACTCCTGATGGATCTTGAACAGCGGGAATATTCCCCCCAGGAGTCACGGATATACCTGTAAATAGTACGGCCGATATAGCGGTAATTCCATTGGTATGATCTGTATCACTATCGGTATAGGCAAACATGGCTTCCCCATTACTGGCATAATCGAAAACACCACTTATTAAGGTCACTGTTCCACAGGTTCCACTATTACAAGTGGCTGTAAATACGTTTGCAGGTCCTTCTGTCGCTACAATTACTTCTCCTCGTAAAACTCCTCCAGCTGGAGCAGTCCATCTTACTACCCCTTCCGCTCCTGTAAACCGTAATAAATTATTGTCGAAGGCATTTTCTGTAAAGAACACTTCGGTACCAGCGGTAATATCATCTAGTGCGACGAAGGAGAATCCTTCGACTAATCCTATTGTATGTACTCCTCCTGTAACTGCGACTACTGGCGTTACAGCCAGTGTATCATCGTTAAGGATGGTTCCTGTTGCACTATTTGGGCTGCCGGCTGTATAGCCAGTTCCCGCTGCAAGTGTTAAAACTGCTGTCTCATCTGGTTCTAAGGTTGTATCACCCACCGGAGTGAGTGTCACAGTGGCGAAAGTTGCAGCATTAGCGATAGTAACAGTTCCGGTTGAGGCATTGAACGTTGCTGCTCCACTTTGTGTATAATCTGTGCTAAAAGTTGCTGTACCACTCACATTAAAGTTGGCAGTGATGGCACCTACAGCAGGGGCATCCAAGGTAAAAGTATAGACCATACCTGTCCCACTATTTTCGTTTACTGAGGTAGGAGATGCGGCAACAGATAATATCGGAAATGCTCCAAGAAGATTAAAGTTGGTAAAGGGTACAATGGACATATCTGTGGTAGATAGTCCGTTTACATAATTCCCTGGATTTTCCAGATCCGCTTTCGACTTACCATCACGTAATGAAGCTGGGCTGAAGCCATACTCTGTTCTATCATGATTAGGAAAAGTAAAACCTTCGATCACAATGGCATTAGGCCAATCTCCGACCGGATTTTCGTTGGCAGGGATTGCTGCAGTATCGGTGTACATCACCGCATAGATTTCTCCAATGGCGTCCCTTGGGTTATCATTGGTATCCTGATACGCATATAGTGAATCTCCACCCGAAGCAAAGGAAAAAGCACCATTCCCAACACCTACATTGGTAGACCAGGTAATGGTTCCACAAGTACCACTTGAGCAAGTAATTGACAAGGTATTTGAGGCACCTTCTTTTACGTAGAACACAGTACCTTTTGTGACTGCCGCAGTAGCGACCCAAGTCGTCACACCTTCTCCAGTGGGTGCTCCGTTAAAAGTAAAGACATTATTGGCAGCGTCGTACTCATTGTCGGTAAAACGGATGGTCGTACTCGCGGTAATATCTTGAGTAGCCACAAAAGTAAATCCTTCCGAAGAGTCATGGCTAATACCTACAACTGCAACTATTTGTGCAAAGCTAAAGCTTGTGGTAAAAAGTGTGCATAGTAAAGCGAAGAGAAGAGTAATTTTTTTCATAATTAAATTTGATTTGTTAGTTGTAAGGGGAAAAATACAGTTTTCATTTCCTTTAGAATACTTTATTAGCTCAACTCCCTATTTATACATTACTTAACACGCTGAACTTCTGGCTATTTGTAATTAATTTGAAACCTGAGATTTGGTAAGTTTAAAAAAACTACAAAAAGAAATTATTAAACGAACCTCTTTTTGTAGTATCATTATTAATTTCTTGGTGGATATAAACCATCCAATGCTATACATACATTTATTCCCAAATAAGGGTTTCTAATATTGAAGGCTTGTCCTCCACCTACGCTGCTCGAAGAAACTCCACCCAAAAATGAATTAGCTGTTGCATCTTCCGAAAATCCATTAGCAGAACTTGCTATTATAGATTTTGGAGAAGCTTCATCTCCGACTCCTGTATTTACAGCAACTTTTACTCCGTGCGCATGTGATGGTATTTGTGCGTCAGTAAGTGTATGAGAATAAGCTCCACCACTTTGACCGATTTTAATGTTGTCTAATCCAGGTCCTTGACCTACACCCACTATAGAGCGGCTTCTTAGATCTGGAAGACCAAAAGTAGTTCGCCCGTCACCTCCATAGTTGGTGCCTAATAATGAAAATAATTGTGTGTTTTGTGCAATAGACATTAATTGTCCGTTGCATTGTGCCCAACCTCGTGGTGCAAAATTAAATCCAAAAGCTTGAATTTGTCCTACAAATGGTTCCATAATAAATTGTTTTTAGTTAGTTAGTAATTAATTAAATTGATATTTTAAAGATATACTTTTATTTTAAAAGTAGCCTTTAACAACTCAATATTAGGGAGTTAATATATTACTAAACTTTTCTTGTTGAAATACGTGTTTACACGTAATTATCAGAATATTTTAAATTTTATCCCTTTATATTTAAAAAATTGAGATGGTAAATAATAAAAAAACTAGCTTTTCATTACTCCTAAAATTTTAATTATTTATTCTATTTTAGCTGAAAACAATCTTCAATGGCAAAAGTAAAAACTACATTTTTCTGTCAGAACTGCGGTACACAATTTTCAAAATGGCAAGGACAATGTTCCGCTTGTAAAGAATGGAATACGATTGCTGAAGAAGTAATTCAAAAAGCAGAAAAAGTAAGTTGGAAGATTGCTGAAAAAACAAAGTCTCGGGTTTCCAAATCTCAAAAAATATCTGAAATTTCTTCGGTCTCTGAAGCAAGACTCAACACCAAAAACATTGAACTTAATCGTGTTCTTGGCGGCGGAATTGTTCCTGGTTCTTTAATATTATTAGGCGGGGAACCCGGAATTGGGAAAAGCACCTTGATGCTTCAGATCGCTTTACAATTACCCTATAAAACCTTATATGTTTCAGGAGAAGAAAGTGCCCAACAAATTAAAATGCGGGCGGATCGTATTTTTCCAAATTCTGAAAATTGTTTTATTTTAACTGAAACAAAAACACAAAATATCTTTAAGCAAATCGCCGAATTAAACCCAGATATTGTTATTATCGATTCTATTCAGACCCTTCATACAGATTATATAGAAAGCAGCCCGGGAAGTATTTCACAAATTAGAGAAACCACAACAGAACTCATCAAATTTGCTAAAGAAACCAACACTCCTGTAATTTTAATTGGACATATTACTAAAGATGGAAATATCGCTGGACCTAAGATTTTAGAACATATGGTAGATACTGTTTTACAATTTGAAGGAGACAGAAATCATGTATATCGAATTCTTAGAGCTCAAAAAAACAGGTTTGGTTCGACTAATGAATTGGGAATTTACGAAATGCAGGGCAATGGATTAAAAGAAGTAGAAAACCCCTCAGAGATATTAATTTCAAAAAACGAAGAAGAACTTAGCGGAACTGCGATTTCTGCTACCTTAGAAGGGATGCGCCCTTTGATGATTGAAATTCAGGCCTTAGTAAGTACGGCAGTTTACGGAACACCTCAGCGATCAGCTACGGGATATAATGCCAAACGATTAAATATGCTTTTGGCAGTTTTAGAAAAACGAGCGGGATTTAAATTAGGGGCTAAAGATGTATTCTTAAATGTTACCGGTGGAATTACCGTTGATGATCCTGCCATAGATTTGGCTGTGGTTGCCGCTGTACTTTCTTCAAATATCGATATTGCTATAGATAAATCAATGTGCTTTGCAGCCGAAATTGGATTGGCAGGAGAAGTACGACCTGTCACTAGAGTGGATCAGCGTATCTCGGAAGCTGAAAAATTAGGCTTTACTTCTATTGTTATTTCTAAATACTGTAAACTTCCTAAAAACAATTATACCATAAATATTATTAAAGTAGCAAAAGTTCATGATGTGGTAAAACATCTTTTTGGGTAGCAAGTATCACATCACCCTTCGATACAATTTTTGTGATCACAAAAATCACTCAGGGCTCTTTGCACATTGTATCTAAGGAGCAGGATTTGGAAATTGCGCATGCACTTCATTAATTTCTGCAATTATTTCTTCAGAAAGTGTAATATGAATACTATCTATATTTTCTGAAAGCTGTTCCATGGTTGTAGCGCCAATAATATTGGAGGTGACAAAAGGCTGTTGGTTTACAAAAGCCAAAGACATTTGAGTTAAACTAATTTGATGTTTTTTTGCTATTTCATTGTACCTTTTTGTTGCATTATAAGATTGCTCACTACTATACCTACTATAACTAGGAAATAAAGTTACTCGTGCTTTTTCAGGTATAGCATCTTCTAAATATTTCCCCGAAAGCACTCCAAATGCCAAAGGGGAATAGGGTAAATAACCTATATTTTCTCGTTGCAATATTTCTGTAATTGCAATTTCATCTCTACGTTGTAATAGATTATATGAATTTTGAAGAGTAATCATTTTCATTGCCCCTTTTCGGTGCTCTTCAAGATATCGCATTAATCCATAAGGGGTTTCATTAGATAATCCTATGGCTCTAATTTTACCCTCTTTTACAAATCCTTCTAGCCTTTCTAATACTTCGACGAAATTATCTTGCCATTGTTCAGATGAATTGTATGGGTAATCCCTTACTCCAAAAATATTGACATTGCGTTCTGGCCAATGCAGCTGGTACAAATCTAAATAATCTGTTTGTAACCGCTTTAAACTTTTATGTAATGCATCTTCTAGAGAAGCTTTACTAAAATCCAACTGCGGTCTTATATGTGTAAAACCTCGTGAAGGTCCAGAAACTTTTGAAGCTAACACTATCTTATCTCTACTGCCCGTTCTTGTAAGCCAAGTTCCAATAATGCGCTCGGTATCGCCCTGAGTTTCAGCCGAGGCTGGAACAGAATACATTTCGGCTGTATCCACAAAATTTACACCTTGATCTAATGCAAAATCTAATTGTTGATGACCTTCTTGTTCTGTATTTTGTTGTCCCCAGGTCATGGTACCTAGGCAGATTTTACTAATTTTTATATCGGAATTGGGGATGGTTGTGTATTTCATAATATTCCTCACGAAGGAGGGGTCTTTTTAAAATTAATTCTTACTAAACTGGCAGTGAATCTGTATTAATGGAGAAACTCTCTTCTTTCATTCCACGAGATTCCCGTTTTCACGGGAATTTTAATTCCACAACTATTGGGCAATGGTCGCTATGTTTTGCTTCTGGTAAAATAACGGCTCGTTTTAGGTTTTCTTGTAAAGGTAATGCAACCATATTATAGTCAATTCTCCAACCTTTATTATTTGCTCGAGAATTTGCTCGATAACTCCACCAAGAATAGTGATGAGGATCTTTATTAAAAAACCGAAAGGAATCTATAAATCCGCTATCCATAAAATTGCCAATCCATTCTCTTTCTACGGGTAAAAACCCAGAGGTTTTTTTATTAGCAACAGGGTTATGAATGTCAATAGCTTCATGACATATATTATAATCGCCACAAATAATAAGATTTGTAATTTCCTTTTTCAGGTCATTTATATATTCCTGAAATTCTGCCATAAAGTTTAGTTTAAAATCCAACCGCGCAGAATTTGTCCCACTAGGTAGGTATAAACTCATCACAGAAGCATCTTCAAAGTCTACCCGAAGATTTCTCCCTTCAAAATCCATGGTTTCTATTCCAGTTCCATATTCGATGTGTTTGGGTTCGTTTTTACAAAAAACAGCAACACCACTATACCCTTTTTTCTGAGCACTATACCAATATTGATATTTATACCCTGCATCTTCTATTGCTTTAACATCTACCTGTTCTTTCAATGCTTTAATTTCCTGAAGACAAATTATATCTGGATTTGCCTGTTGTAACCAATCTACAAATCCTTTTTTCATTGCTGCACGAATGCCATTAACGTTATAGGATATTATTTTCATGAAAGTTCGTTTTAGAATAACTGCTAATTTAAATAACATTGTATTTTTACAAGGCACAACTGTAGAAATATATTAAAAAACAATCAACAAAATAAACTGCGATGTGTTTAGTTTTATAATTAAAGAATTCCTGCCTTTGTAGGAAACAAATATGAAGTTATCTCTACTCTTTTTTATGTTGTTTTTTATAGGTATTGGATATGCACAGGACATTCCAACTAACTATCAGACCAAAAAAGTAGCAGTTTCCGACACTATCGCAATAGACAGTGTAAGTATTAATCCATTACGATTTCAAGTATTAGATAAAAAAGGTCTCCCTATAGACTCTTTAGATTATACCGTAGACTTTAAAAAAAGCATCCTTATTCTTTCAGAAAATATTAAAACATCTAACGATTCTCTTACCATAAGCTATTTAAAATACCCCGATTATTTAACCCGTGATTATTTTGTGCTAGATTCCAATATTATTGTCACCAATAGCGCTAATATTAATAAGTTGTATTCGCTTCAAGAAAGCACTAATGAAAAGGACATTAAACCTTTTGATGGCCTGAATACCTTAGGTAGTATTACTAGAGGAATTACCATTGGGAACAATCAAAATGCTGTAGTTAATTCTGAATTAAATCTACAAATCACAGGAAAATTGAGCGATAAGGTTTCTATTAGAGCTTCTATACAAGATGCAAATATTCCAACACAAGAAGGGGGCTACTCTCAAAGTTTGGATGAGTTTGATCAAATTTTTATTGAAATCTTCAGTGACAACTGGAATATTAGAGCTGGAGATGTAGACTTAATCAATCAGAAAAGTTATTTCGGAAATTTCACTAAAAAAGTTCAAGGAATCTCTTTGGGAGGTACCATTCATCACAATAATGATGCTAAAACAAATGTTTTTGCAGCTGGTGCCCTAGTAAGGGGTGTTTTTTCTAGTAGTGAATTTGTAGGTCAAGAAGGAAATCAAGGTCCATACAAATTAGTGGGGCCTACTGGAGAGTTATATATTTTAATTGTTTCTGGCAGTGAACGTGTCTACGTTAACGGGTTATTATTAGAAAGAGGAGTTAACAAAGACTATATTATAGATTATAATGCGGGTGAGATTAAATTTAACCCTACTTATCCTATCACTTCAACCATGCGGATTAAAGTGGAATACCAATTTACTGATCGAAATTACACTCGTTTTTTAGGATTTGGTGGCGGAAACTACACTAGTGACAAATTGGATCTTGGAGTATATGTTTATTCAGAAAGTGACGCAAAAAATCAACCACTACAACAAAATTTATCTGAAGAGCAGGTTGCTATTTTAGAAGCCGCCGGTGATGATCGTTCCCAAATGGTGGCTCCATCTGCAGTCCCAGACACTTATTCTGAAAATAAAATTTTATATAAAAAAGAAGTGATTGAAGGGACTGAAGTTTTCGTGTTTTCTAGCGACCCTGAAGATGAATTATATAATGTGCGTTTTACACTTGTAGGAGAAGGAATAGGGAATTATATTTTAAATGATGCCAATGCGATTAACCGAATATTTGAATATGTTCTTCCTATAGATGGATTATTACAAGGTAATTACGAGCCCATTATTCAATTATCGGCTCCTGAAAAATTACAAGTAGGTGGTATTAACGGAAGGTATCATCCCACTGAAAAAACAAATATCTTTTTTGAAATCGCAGGGAGTAAAAACGACCTTAACCTGTTTTCAGAAATTGATAATGATAATAATGATGGCTTTGCCGGAAAATTAGATGCTCGTCAAACCATTCTTAAACCCACTGAAAATAGAAAGTTTGATGCATTTGCGTCTTTAGATTTTATCAACGAAGATTTTAGAACTATAGAACGATTATATACCGTAGAGTTTAATAGGGATTGGAATATTGACCCCCAAGTTTCGGAGTTTGGAGATCAACGATACATCACTGCTGGTCTAGAATTTTCAGATTCAAATATTGGAAATATTCGATACGAATTTCAGTCTCGTAATCTTTCTGGGACTGATTTTTCTGAAAACTTTAATGGAAATCGACATGTATTATTTACAAGTTTACATGTTGGAAATTTCAAAATTTTTATGAATGGTAGTTCTTTACAAAGTGATAGTGATGTAGAGGAATCCGATTTTTTTAGATTAAATAATGTGGCTACTTATTCCTATAAAAAAGCTTGGATAGGAGGAAAAATTAATATAGAAGAAAATCAAGTAAAAGCTATTGCCAATGACAGTTTAACTCCACTTAGTCAAAAATTTAATGCATATGAGGTTTATACAGGGATTGGAGATAGCACAAAGGTGTTTGCAGAAATTGGTTATCGGTATCGAGTTAATGATAGTGTTCGCAATTCGGTTTTAAAAAAAGTATCTACTTCTAATGATTATTATCTAAAGTCGAGAATTATCAATACCTCCAAAGCGCAACTTTCTGTTTTTGCTAATTATAGAGTATTAAAAGATGAAGAAAATATTCAAGAAGATGAACAATCGCTAAACTCTCGCCTTTTATATAATCAAACCCTATTAAATGGAAGTATTCGGTTAAATACTGCTGTAGAATCTAATAATGGCGTTTTACCACAACAGGAATTCACCTATGTAAAAGTAGCGCCTGGTGAAGGGATTTATACTTGGATAGATTATAATGATAACGGAATACAAGAATTGGAAGAATTTGAGATTGCTCAATTTCAAGATGAAGCAGAGTATGTGAGAATATTGTTGCCAAATCAGGTATTTGTAAAAATTAGGGAAACTAAATTTAGTCAGACCCTCACATTAAACCCTAAACAATGGACAAGTCAGGAGGGCTTTAAAAAGGTTATCTCTCATTTTTACAATCAGACCTCTTATTTAATAGACAAAAAAGTAAAACGTGATGATGCTATTTTTATCATTAATCCATTTGAAGATGTAGGAGACGACGAATTAGCACAACTAAGTAATTTCAGAAATGCATTATATTTTAACCGAGGGAAACAGAAATTTACGACATCCTACACTTTCCTAACTACTACCAACAGAAATTTTTTATCTGTAGGTTTAGTACAGGCAAAACTTAAAAGTCATCAACTAAATTTTAACCATAAAATATGGGTTAATTGGTTAGCTAATATGAGAGGAGCTATAGGAGAAAACGAAAGTATGACAGAGAATTTTGAAAATAGAAATTATACTTTGGAATCCTATGAGTTCAATCCTAAAATCTCTTATTTATTAAATTCTAAAACCCGTTTTGATGTATTTTATCAATTTCTAAATAAGGAAAATCAAATTGGCGAAGGGGAACAACTTGATCAACAAAAAATTGGGGTTTCTTTCTCCTATTCCAACCTTCAGAAAATATCCTTAAATGGGGAGTTTAATTATATCGATAATACTTTTGAAGGAAATGCATTTTCTCCAGTGGGTTATCAAATATTAGAGGGATTACAACCGGGAGTTAATTTAACATGGCGGTTTTTACTTCAGAAAAAAATAACTAAATTTTTAGATGCGAACCTTTCTTATTATGGAAGAAAGAGTGAGACTTCAAAAGCTGTACATACGGGAAGCATACAATTAAGAGCTTATTTTTAAAACAAAATAGAGTCTCTTAATGATTATAAATAATTGATCTTTAGTGGTTTTAAAATTTAAAATGTATCTTTAGGCTTGACCTTTTTTTTAGATTAAAAAATAAATTGAAACTATTTTAACAAAATCTTTTACACATGAAAAAACTACTATTATTATTAACAATTTTTTTTACCATTAATTGTTTCTCTCAAGTGACTAACAAAGGAAAACCACAAAGCTGGAAGCAATTAGACAACGCACAAAACATCCAACCTAATCTCTTGCCAAATTTTGACTTAAAAGCAATTCAAGACGAAGACAAAGTTAACGATGGTCTTTTTGATAGACCTTGGCGATTTGGGTATATGCATAGCGTTGACTTTGGTTTTGAACAAGGACAATGGGACACTTTGGAAAACGGAGATCGAATTTGGAGAATTTTAATCTCATCGCCGGAAGCGCTATCATTAAACGTTATTTTTGATGATTTCTTTATCCCAGAAGGAAGTACTGTTTATCTCTATAACCAAGAAAGAACTGATCTTTTAGGTGCATATACATCCATACAAAACCAAGAAAGTGGTATTTTGGGTACTTGGCTTGTAGAAGGTGATTCATTATGGATAGAATATCACGAACCAGCAAATGTTTCTGGTCAAGGAAGATTACACATCGCTAAAGCTACTCATGGGTATAGAAATGCAGAAACTTTTAATCTTGCAAAGGACTTAGGTGATTCAGGGGATTGTAATCTCGATGTGGATTGCTCTATAGGTGCAGATTGGCAAGAACATAAAGACAACAATAAAAAATCTGTAGGGTTATTATTAACTAGTGGGTTTGGTTTTTGTACTGGTGCTTTAGTTAATAATACAGCAAACGATGGTACTCCTTACTTTTTAACAGCTAATCATTGCTTTAGTGATCCATCTGCTTGGGCTTTTCGTTTTGGATGGATAAGCCCAGATCCAGTTTGTGCTTCTACCGATGATAGTACTAATGGACCAACAACAATGACTATTAGTGGAGCTACATTAAAAGCTAAAAATGCGGGATCTGACTTTTGTTTACTTGAAATTAATAGTGCTATTCCAAACGATTGGGATAGAGTTTGGGCTGGTTGGGATAAAACAGATAATTTCCCTACGTTCCAAGTTGGAATTCATCACCCTAGTGGCGATATTATGAAAGTTTGTAGAGACGATGATGCCGCTACCAAAGAAGTGAATAATAGCGCTCAAACCTGGGAAATTACAGGAGGATCTAATGGAGGCTGGGAACTTGGAGTTACAGAACCAGGATCTTCTGGTTCTCCACTTTTTGATCAAAACGGTAGAGTAATTGGCCAATTATTTGGTGGTTTAGCTGCTTGTTCTGGAACAAACGATAATGGTCAATATGATTTTTATGGGCGTTTTGGAGTGTCTTGGGATACAGGTTCAACATCAGCAACTCGTCTAAAAGAATGGTTGGACCCTTCAGGGACAAATCCAGATGTTTTGGATAGTTACCCTCCTTTAGTAACCTATGCCTTAGATGGTGCAGTTGCTGTTTCCATCCCAAGTATAGATTGTGGCAACACCGAAGTAGAACCTACAATAACCCTTATTAATTTTGGTACAGGAGATATTACAACCGCTACTATTGAATGGAATCTAGATGGTGGCTCTAATACTACTATTAATTTCAACGGTACTCTTGCACAAAATGAGTCTGAAACATTTAATATAGGACCTATTACATTATCTGTTGGTACACATGAAATAAACACTTCTTTAACAAGCGTAAATGGAGGCACAGATGAAAACATAAATAATGATAATGCTAGTAGCTCAATAGATATTGATATTTATAATACTTCTCAAGTGCATTTAGAATTACTTACAGATGATTATGCTCAAGAAACTTCATGGGAATTTAGAAGCAACGATGGAACAGTTCTTTATAGCTTTGGTCCTTACCAAGCTACTACGGATGATAACACGACTTTTAATTATTCCTTTGACGTACCTAATAATGAATGTTACTTCTTCGAAATTTTTGATGAAGCTGGTGATGGCTTATGCTGTGGTTTTGGAATTGGAAGCTATTCTCTTACTACAGATGACAATACCGTGATTTTTAGTGGAGGTGAGTTTGGGTCTAATGAAATTACCGAAATAGGAATTGATGATGATCTTGGTGTTAACGATTTCTTAGCTCAGAACATTGTAATGTTTCCAAATCCTGCTAGTGATATATTAAATATAAAAGTAATAGATGGTCTTAGTGATTATGATTACTCTATTATTAATATTTTAGGACAAGTAGTTAAAATAGGAACTCTTAATAATGACATCAATACTATTACTTTAGGCACTTTAAATACTGGTCTTTATTTTATAAAAGTTCAAGATAACACGACTAACAAATCTGTTGTAAATAAATTAATTATAGAATAAAAAGCATTCTAGAATACATATTTTAAAAGCTTATTTTAAAACAAAAAAACCGCTAAGTTTTACACTTAGCGGTTTTAATTATAATCAAACTCTAATCTTATTTTACAATAATCTTAGCTGTTTTAAACGTTTTAGAATTTCTATCTCCCATTTTTATAAAATATACCCCTGCATCAGCATAAGACATATCTAAATGGTAGTTATAGCTATTTCCTTCTTTTTCTAAGTTATTAAAAGCAAGTGTTTGCCCTAATACATTAGAAATTGTAATAGAAGCTATACCTTCAAACTCAGTAGTTAAAGAAATATCAAATTGCTTATTTGCTAAGGTAAGAACCATTAACTCTGCAGTAACAATAGTTTGGTCTTCTACACCTAATACGTCTACTATTTCAACTGTATAGTCATGAACTTCTCCATATCCAAAATCAGCACAAGGATTAGTTAAATCATCAGATCCAGTAATATCAATAGCTTTTGCTCTAAGACGGTGAGATCCTAAAGGAGCATCTACCGGAATAGTTAATGTAAAATCTTCAAGTTCCTCAAAAGATTGGAAAGCTGAATCTATTAATAATTCACTAGTTTCAAATGATCCACTGTCATCAAAATCAATCCAAACTGCAAAACCTTCATCACCAGGATTAAATGGTGGGTCAGTTGCTGTAGACCAGTTTTGTTGAGCTTGTAATGTATACACATTAGAACCAGAAACATTAAGTAATTGAGTAGATAAGTTTGTTCTATTCGCATAACCTTGTGGGCTACTTGCAGGTTCAGTATTACAACCAGCTTCTCCATCATCTGCATCAATAGTGTTTAATACAAATTTCTTAATACCATCAAGATTACATCCTGATAAAGCAGTAGGTATACAATAAGAAGCTCCATTAACAACTTCTTTTGTTGAATCATCATTTGTTGTATTTGTATCTCCAGCTAAATTTGTTTTAGCAACAATACTATAAACACCAGCAGCAGATAAATCTGCAGTAGCAGCAAAAGTAAATGATTCTGTAGCTCCAGCAGAAATAGTACCAGCATAGTTTTCAACTACAGATGAACCACCATTAATTGTATATTGTACTTCTGGATTTGTTATATCATTATTTCCATAATTTTTAATATCAACAATAATATCTTCAGATGCAGTTAATGGCCCTGAGTTAGGACTTGTAATCGTTGTAACTCCAATATCATCAGGTTGTGGTGATGCTAATTGAAAAGCTCCAACAATTCCTTTACGACCACCATTATAATATTCATCAATAAACCAGAAAGTACTATCGTCAGATGGGTCAATATCAATTTTACTATAATCACCATATCTGTTACCAGGTATGTTTCCACTACCTACTCCTATTACTTCTTCAACAACTGTCATCGTACTTAACGGATCTCCATCAAATCTACCTGTATAATAAGAACCTACTCTATGATCTGTAGGATTTGGTGTTGTTGGACCAGCTAATGCAGTATAACCCATTCCAATATTTCCAGCTCCGTCCATTATTAAACTTGCATTCCAAGCATGTTTACCATCTGGTGAAGTATATGTTCCTTCTTGGAAAACTGTCCAAGGTTGATTGTCATCAGTTTGTCTTAGCTCATACCAACGAATAGCACCTAATTTTCCAGAACTTGCATCTGCATCTACTACAAAATTAAATAACATTGAATTATGAGTCCCCATTTTTCTAAACTGAGCTTGATTCATAATAGTTGCTTGTAAACCATCAATAATACTACCACCTGGTTGTGAGAAATTTTGCCATCCACCACCATCAAAAACTGAGATAAAAGGTGTAGAAGGAAGTTGAGTTGCAGCAGACATTGTACCGTTACCAGCACCCCAGTCCATATCTAAAGTCCATAATTTAATATGATCAGTAGTAACTCCACTCCAAGCATCATCTTGCATATAAATAAAAGGCACTCCACCTGCAGCAGGCATATTAGCATCACTAACATTAACTGCTTGTATACTATGAAAACCACTAGTAACAAGACCTGGTAAACTAAAAGACATAATTTGAGCAGCATTTCCAGCTAACATCTCATCTCTTTCCAATGCATAAACTTTATTTGAAGAACCAGTATTGTCCGTCATATAATAACCATCACTCCAAACTGAAAGTTTTTGATAATCGTTTACTGCAGCAGCATTATAGTTATACCAACCATCGTTTACTGGATCTGGTCCATCAGATACTGATACTTGCGCACCAGAACCTAAGAAAGACAACACCCATCTATCAGCAGCTGCATCATAAGAAGCTGTTAAATCACAACAACCAGAATTTGGAAAAAATGTTGGGTTTGGATTAAAAGGTCCAGCTAAAACATTTCCAGATTTATCATAAATAACAACTTTAGTATTATATACAACAATAACATGATTAGGACCAACAGCCAAAGACGGATCAGTTGGTTGACTCCCTGAAGTATATGCATCAAATACAAGATTTGGAGGCATAACACGTACGCTTTGAGCTGATTCATGTCTATTTCTCACAAAATAGTCATCTTGAGTTTGACGATCTTTACCAATAATTACCGTATTACTTAATGATTTTTTATCTTGAGCTTCTTTTATAGTTAAATCTTCAGAAACTTCTAGTTCATTAATTCTTGAAGCAATTGAAGGTGTGTATTCTGGGGTAATTGTCACCGAAAAATTAGCTTGCATTGGCACATTAGGAGTTGCTTCTTGTGCATTTGCATTAAATACAAATACAGTAAACAACAACATTAAAAAATAATTTTTTAAATTCATTTTAATTAGGGAGTTTAAGGATTAATTTTTTTTGAAGTTGCAATTATAGAAATAATTTGTTAAATAAATATGATAATTATTACATTTAACTTAATTATTTTGTATTAATAGTATATTAAAGCTTCTTTATTTTGGATAAAAAAAGAGCGGACAATGTCCGCTCTTTCAACAATTTATAAGAAAACTAATTTATTTTACAATAATTTTAGCCGTTTTAAAAGTTTTAGAATTTCTATCTCCCATTTTTATAAAATATACCCCAGCATCTGCATAAGACATATCTAAATGATAGTTATAACTATCTCCTTCTTTTTCTATGTTATTAAAAGCAAGTGTTTGTCCTAATATATTAGAAATTGCAATAGAAGCTATACCTTCAAACTCAGTAGTTAATGAAATATCAAATTGCTTATTTGCTAAGGTAAGAACCATTAACTCTGCAGTAACAATAGTTTGGTCTTCTACACCTAATATTCCCATATTTACTGAATAGTCTTCTGTTTCACCATAGGTAGTTTCTTCACAAGCATCAGCAGGAACTGGACCATTCCAGTTAGATTTAACACGCATTCTGTGTTGTGAGCCAGAAGCTACACTTCCTGGAATCGTTAAATCTACCGTTTCTGTAAAAGTTCCACCAGTTTGTCCAGAAGCTATTACAAAGTTAGGCACAACCAATTCATCATTTGCAAAAGTTCCATCATCGTTAAAATCAATCCATACTTTTACATTTTGATTACCATAACCTGTAGTCAACGTAAGTTCATAAGTAGAACCAGGTTCTAAAGTAGCTATTTGATCTGTAAAATCACCATAACCTTCACAAGCAGATGAGTTATTTATTTCTTGAATTGAAACTAAGGTAAATCCATCTCCAAGTGAACAATCTCCAGTTGGGTTACAATAAACCGTACCATTAAATACTGTTTTTGTAGACTCGTCATTATTTGGATTAGTATCTCCAGAAAAGTTGGTTCTAGAAACAATGCTATGATTTCCAGCTGCAGATAAATCTGCTTGAGCAGTAAAAGTATAAGTCTCAGTTGCTCCTGCTACTATTGTTCCAGCGTAATTTTCAACTACAGCTGCACCACCATTTACAGTATACTGTACTTCTGGGTTTGTGATATCGTTAGATCCAAAGTTTCTAATAGAAATTTCAATATCTTCATTTGCTGTTAACACCCCTGTATTTGGAGATAATATACCTGTTACACCAATATCATCTGGTCCTGGAGGTACTAAAGAAAATGCTCCAACAACTCCTTTTCTTCCACCATTTTGATACTCATTAATAAACCAGAATGTAGAATCATCACTTGGATCAATATCAATCTTACTATAATCTCCATAACGAGTACCGTTAATATTTTGACCCCCTGTTGCGATTAATTCTTCATTAGCAGTCATAGTACTTAACGGGTCACCATCAAATCTACCCGTGTAATAAGAACCAATTCTAACCGTAGTTGGGGTAGTTGGTCCAGACATAGAAGTATATCCCATACCAATATTACCAGCACCATCCATAATCAAACTCGCATGCCATGCATGTCTTCCATCTGGAGCAGTATACGTTCCTTCTTGGTAAACTGTCCAAGCTTGGTTGTCTCCTGATTGACGTAATTCGAACCAACGAATTCCTGCTAATTTACCAGAAGAAGCATCTGTATCTACTACAAAGTTAAATAAAGCAGAGTTATGAGAATCAAACTTTCTAAATTGGGCTTGGTTCATGATCGTTGCTTGTAAAGCATCTACTGTACTACCGCCTGGTTGTGGTAAATTTGAAAAACTTCCTCCATCAAATACTGAAATAAATGGTGTAGCAGGTAATTCTGTAGCAGAAGATACTCCTGAGTTTGCTGGTGTTGTCCAATCAACATCAATTGTCCATAACTTAACGTGATCTGTTGTTACACCACCCCAAGCATCATCTTGCATATAAATAATTGTTGCACCACCAGTATCTGGCATATTATCATCACTAATATTTAAAGCCTGTGGGCTCTGAAAACCACTTGTTACCATTCCAGGTAAAACAAAAGTTTGAAAACTTGCAGTTGCATCTCCAGCGATCATTTTATCTCTTTCTAAAGCCCAAACTTTATTACCAGCTCCATTAGATGTCACATAATATCCATCACTCCATACAGATAATTTATTATAATCCTGTACACTTGGTATAACATAAACATTCCAAGATGCAGTTGTTGGATCTGGTCCATCAGATACCGCAACTTCTATTTGACCATTACTTGCCCATAGATAAGATAACACCCAACGTTCTGCTGCTTGATCAAAAGACGCTGTAAGATCACAACATCCACCGCTAGAGAAAATATCGGTTACTGGTCGTTGACCACCACCTACATCATTACCAGATTTATCATAAATCGAAAATCCAGTGTTAAAAACAACAAATACGTGATTTGGTCCAATAGCCAAAGAAGGATCTGTTGGTGAAGCACTTGCTTGATAAGCATCAAACACTAAAGATGGCGATGCAACTCGAATACTTTGCTCCATTTCATTTCTGTTTCTCACAAAATAGTCATCTTGTGTTTGGCGATCTTTACCAATAATAACTTTATTACGCATTGATCTTTTATCTTTAGCTTCAAATGGAGTAAGATCCATTTCTGGAGCAGCTCCTCTTGATTCAATAGAAGGAGCGACATGGTCTAAAAAGAATGTACCTGTTTCGGCAACACCTCCCGGCACATTTGGTGTTACTTCTTGAGCATTTACAGAGAAAGAAAATACTGCAATCAATGCTATGAAAAAATAATTTTTTAAGTTCATTTTAATTAAGGAGTTTAAGATTAATTTTTTTTGAAGTTGCAATTATAGAAATATATTGTTAAATAAATATGATTATTATCATATTTAACTTATTTTATTGTATAAAAAAGTATTTATTAATCTTTTTTATTTTAGAATTAAAAGAGCGGACAATGTCCGCTCTTTTAATTACTTATAAAAAAACAATTTAGTTTACAATAATTTTTTTGGTAAGTTTCGTTTTAGAATTTCCTATTTCAACAATATACAATCCAGAACTTACATTAGACATATCTAAGGCATGTTTATAAAATTGGCTGTTCTCTTTTTTAACTTGATTATAAACCACTCTTTTACCAGAAATATCGTAAACCGATAATCTTAATATATCGTTAGTAGATTCGTTAAATAAAGTAATCTCAAAATTAGTGTGGTCTGAAGAAGTAATAAATAACTCTGAACTATTTAAATCCAATTCATCTACATTAAGGACTCCATCTATTTTAAAAGAAGCGATACGAGTTTTTAATCCACCTGCTTGTCCAGAATATTGTCCAGTAAACCAAAAGGTTAGATCATCAACCGGATCTCTTGTAAGTTGGCAATAGTCTCCATATCTCGAAGAATTAGTCAAGGAAGTAGTGCCATTAATAATTAATTCTTCAGCGACATTCATCACTCCTAAGGTGCTCCCATCCAGTCTCCCTGTATAGAATAATGATGGGCGTGTAGTCGCTCCAGTTTTAATATAACCCATACCAATATTTCCATTTTGATCCATACCAATTCCTCCCATAAACACACTTTCGTCTCCTACAGGATCTACATAAGTCCCTTCCTGATAAAGCTCCCAATCACCCCCACCACTTTTTCTTAATTCAGCCCATCTAAGTCCGGAAATTTTACTTCCATTGATTGTTTCAATAACAAAATTTAGAACGATGGATTCATGGGTTCCAAAATCATAACGATGTGTTTGATAATTTATAGCGTGTACCAATGCATCGATACGCTGTGAGGTGTTAGGCTGTTGTAGATTTGCAAATGCATCACCCCCTGTTCCTGCAATAAATGAATCAAAAGGAGCAAGTTCTATTTCAAGAGGAGCAGATACAGTAGCCCCTCCTGGGTTTGCCCAATCTATATCAAGATTCCATACTTTTACATGATCAGTTGAAACACCCCAAGCATCATCTTGAAACCAAACAATTGGAGCTGGTCCTGTGGCAATTCCTGCGCCTTCAGAATGTGCAGGCTGGGGAGCTTGAAAAAACCCACTCCATATATAACTAGGAAGAGTTAAATTTGCAATTTCTGCAGTAGGGTCTCCAGTGATCATTTTTTCACGATTTAGAGCATAAAATCTGCCATTTGGAGTAAAATTCCCAGTAATTATATAGCTATTGCCATAAATTCCAAATTTTGGATAATCATTAAATCCACTACTAAAAACATATACAGTATAGGTTCCCGTAGGATCACTTGTGTTTGAGACAGCAACTTTAAAGGAACTGCCAAAAACAAACGCTGATATAAGCCATCTATCCGCTTCTCTATCATATAAAACTATAGGATCACCATCTATGCTTCCCAATGGATTGGAGAGAGACTTAGGAAAACCCGGCGCTTGATTACCTGATTTATCCCAAACACTCCAATGCAAATTAATCATCTGCACTATATGATTAGGTCCCACCGCAGCCGTTGGATCAGGTGGATAATATTGAGTTGAAGTTAAACCTGGGAAGTTTTCAATAGGAGGATTGCTATTTCTGGTTTGTACATTTGTCTGAATTAATGGATCAATTTGTGTTGGACTTTCACTTGCTAATTTAAGGAAATCTGCTTTTTGCTGTCTGGAGCCACTCAACATTCCGCCTCTAGGAATTTCTATGGGAGGAAAATCCTCAGGATTAAATTGAGGGTAGTCTCTCATAGGCTGTGTAATATAAAAATCGACAGGAGAATTTACTTCAACCTCGGTTGTGTTTTCAGTTGTATTTTGAGCTTGTGCAAAGAATGCTAATATTCCAAAAAATATTAAAAAAAAATAGTTTTGTAGTTTCATTAGTAAACAGTTTTAGAATTCATATTTCTAAATATACTAAATTTAAAACACAGTCCGTTAATAATCAGTATTTTACTGTACAAGAAAATTATTTTGTTAGATAAAAAGGCACAATAGTTGTAGTTTTATGATCTAATTTTAATTCTAAATTTTACTTATGAAGTTTATAAATATTTCGATTTTATTATTTTCTATGTTGTTGTTTTCATGTAATTCTACAACAACTTCTGTTTCTAAAGATTCTGAAAACACAAATCAAATGGATTCTAAAAAAATGATAGCTGATGGATTTACCAAAGGCCTTATAGTCACCTCTAAGGTGGAAGGAGATTGCCCCATCACCATTCAAATAGAAGGAGAAGAGCGTACTTATTTTCTGGATCCAATAAACATAGAAGATCCCTATAAAAAGGATGGAGAAAAAATCTGGTTTAAATATGCGGGTTTACGAATGATGAATCGTTGTCTTAAGGCAAACCCTATTAGCATTATAGAAATACAAAAAAGGGTAGAATAAATCCACCCTTTTTTACATTTCCTTTTTTATTTCAACCATTTTTTATAAGAGATGGTTTCTTCTAATTTTTCTGAAATTTCAGAAATCGCAACGCGTTCCTGTTTCATGGTATCTCGATACCGAATGGTTACCGTTTGGTCTTCTTTTGTTTGATGGTCTACCGTAATACAAAATGGAGTTCCAACAGCATCCTGACGTCTATAACGTTTTCCTACGGCATCTTTTTCATCGTAAATAACATTATAATCCCATTTTAAATCGCTTACAATATTTTGAGCAATTTCTGGCAATCCATCTTTTTTAAGCAAAGGAAAAACAGCAGCTTTTATAGGTGCAAGAATCGCTGGTAGTTTTAATACCACTCTAGAACTTCCATCTTCTAATTCTTCCGTTTTTAGAGAATTACTAAAAATTGCTAAAAACATTCTATCCAAACCAATAGAAGTTTCTACTACATAAGGTGTATAATTTTTGTTTAGTTCTGGATCGAAAAACTGAAGTTTTTTACCCGAATGTTTTTCATGGGCTTTTAAATCGAAGTCTGTACGAGAATGTATTCCTTCTAATTCTTTAAACCCAAATGGGAAATTAAATTCTATATCGGTAGCGGCATTAGCATAATGCGCCATTTTTTCATGGTCATGAAAACGATAGTTTTCTTCCCCTAGACCTAAAGATAAATGCCATTTAAGTCTGGTTTCTTTCCAATACTCATACCATTTCATTTCTTCCCCTGGACGCACAAAGAATTGCATTTCCATTTGTTCAAACTCACGCATTCTAAAAATAAACTGCCTAGCAACAATTTCATTTCTAAAGGCTTTTCCAGTTTGGGCAATCCCAAACGGAATTTTCATTCTTCCAGTTTTCTGAACGTTTAAAAAGTTGACAAATATTCCTTGTGCTGTTTCTGGACGAAGGTATAAATCCATCGCACTTTCTGCAGAAGCACCCAACTTAGTCCCAAACATTAGGTTAAACTGTTTTACATCTGTCCAGTTCTTAGATCCTGTAAGTGGGTCTGTAATGCCCAGTTCTTCAATAAGCAATTTAACATCGGCTAAATCTTCAGCTTCTAAAGAGCTTGCCATTCGCTCTATAATTTCCTTTTGCTGTTTGATATAACCTACAACTCTTGGATTGGTAGTTATAAACTCCTCTTCGTTAAAACTTTCGCCAAAACGTTTCTTAGCTTTTGCAATCTCTTTTTGTGCTTTCTTATTTATTTTTTCGCAATAATCCTCTATTAAAACATCTGCACGATATCTTTTTTTAGAATCTTTATTGTCTATTAATGGATCGTTGAACGCATCCACATGTCCTGATGCTTTCCAGGTCGTGGGATGCATCAATATTGCAGCATCTATACCTACAATATTTTGGTGCATAAACACCATACTTCTCCACCAATATTCGCGAATATTTTTTTTGAGTTCAACACCATTCTGTGCGTAATCGTATACTGCACTTAGTCCGTCGTATATTTCACTAGATGGAAAAATGTATCCATACTCTTTTGCGTGTGATATTACTTTTTTAAATAAATCTTCGTTTGCCATGGCGCAAAAATAAAAAAACCGTTACGATTAGCTCGTAACGGTTTCAATTATTTAATAATTAATTTATTTCAACTCCATGGAAGAAGTTGCTACTAAGTTAGAACCATCAAAAACATTGATGGTATACCTTCCTTTTATAATGTCCCCCTCTTTTGCATTTACCATTACACATACATCCAATTCTTCATTTTCATAAAAAACTTTAGAAGAAGCACTATAACTAAGTGTTCCGTTTTCAAACTCAAGTTCTTCTTTTTCTCCAAGTAAATTATTTTTAGGGTTGATTACTTGAACATACAACAATCGATCTCCTTTTTGTGCAATTGCATTAGGAGTTAAGGTAAAACAAGCTCTTACTTTATCTGCTCGGTTTGCACGTTTTGTATCGACAATTTTCCCGCTTTTTCTAATAATTACAGCAGAAGTGGTTAGTCCTACAGCATTTACTACAGAACCTTCTTTAATGGTTTCAGCCATTGCTTCATTTTCCTGAGTAACAGAGTCGACTACTTTTATGGTTTCATTTAACTCTAAATATGTGTTGTCTCTTTCTGCTGCTAATAATTCGTTTGCAGCAATCAAACTGTCCGCTTTTTTAAACAATAGAACGCGTTCGTCTTTAAGCTTCCCAATTTCAATCTTATAACGTCTTATTAAATCAATATTTGCTTGAGAGTCCTTCACAGAATCTAATAATACAACGATACGTTCACGAGCTGCCAATAACTCTTCATCTTTAATTTCGTTATCTTGAATCAATACATCGTAATTCACAATTAATTCTTCTAAATCACTCTCTATATCGTCTTTTTGTTCTTGTAAAATAGTAGCCGTATCTTTACTATCGTTATATAAGTTTACGGTATAAACTGCTAATACAATTAAAAGTAAAGATAAAATCCCCACTAATATTTTAAATTTGTTACTGTTGTTTTCGGTTTCCATGGTTATTAAATTAGGTGTTAATATATAGCTAAGGTACTATCTGTAATTTAAATAACGATTACGATAGTAAATATAATATACTTTTATGTTAAATCTTTTATTTCCAAAAGTTTGCAATGGATGTAAGTCTGTATTGTTAGCCTCGGAAAATGTTTTGTGCACACAATGCTTGCATAGCCTACCTATAGCTTGTCATCACAGAAATGGCAGTGAGGCAATGAAAACTATATTCTACGGAAAATTTCCAGTTTTAGAAGCAACTGCAATCATAAAATTTCAGAAAAGGGGGGTTACACAAGAGTTATTACACAATCTTAAATATAGAGGGCAAAAGCAAATTAGTTCCTATTTTGGAAAATGGCTGGGAGCCGAATTATCTGAAATTCCACATTACCAATCTATCGATATGGTGATCCCTGTTCCGCTTCATAAACAAAAGCTAAAAAAAAGAGGCTATAATCAAGTGGAAGGGTTTGGTGTGGAAATAGCAAAAAGTTTAGGGGTTCCTTATCTTGATGATATTCTCATTAAAATTTCAAAAACGAAATCTCAAGTATTTAAACAACGGTTTACTCGTTTTCAATCGGAAGAAATATTCTCCTTAAACAAACCTCAGCTAATTGCTAATAAGCATATTTTATTAGTAGATGATATTGTAACTACTGGAGCGACTCTAGAAAATTGCGCATTGCAATTGCTCAAAAACACACAAGCTAAACTTAGTCTAGCTACCATCGCTATCGCTTAATAAAAGGCATGAAATCGATAAGATTTTAGGCAAAAGAGCTGCGACTTGATTATTACAATAAGACATACTTTAAATTAGTATAGATTTAATTACTTTTGAAGCTAAATGTTTTATTAGATGTTTTTTATTCAACTTCTAATAACTAACCTCTAAATTATAGTTTTGAAGCATCGTCTGCTATACATCCCAATTGCCATTTTATTTATACTTTCTTTTACAGATTGCGCTAAAAGAGGACGTCCAACTGGGGGATTAAAAGATTCTATTCCTCCTGTAATCATAAAAAGCTCCCCTGAAAACTACAGTATTAATTTTAATGAAAATGAGATCAAAATCTACTTTGATGAATATATTAAACTGAAAGATTTAAATAAAGAATTAATCATCTCACCACCTTTTAAAAATCAACCGAATATTACTCCTTTAAGTACTTCAAAATATATTAAAATAAAAATCACAGATACACTTAAAGAGAACACCACTTATTCATTTAATTTTGGTAAAAGTATCGTGGATAATAATGAAGGAAATGCATTTAAATATTATAAATACATATTTTCTACTGGAAATTACATCGATAGTTTAAGCCTAAAAGGAAATATAAAAGATGCTTTATTACGCAAGCCCGAATCTCCCACTACGGTGATGTTGTACGAAGTAAACGAAGCTTTTAAAGACTCTATTATTTATTTAGAAAAGCCTACGTATATTGCCACGACACAGGACAGCACCCAAAATTTTGAACTAACTAATCTAAAAAAAGGCAAGTATTTATTAATAGCCCTAAAAGAAAAAAGCAACGATTATATTTTTCAACCTAGAAATGATAAAATTGGATTTGTAAAAGAATTTATCACCATCCCAACAGATAGTTTATATACCATCAGTTTATTTAAAGAAACTCCAAAATACTCCATAGCAAAACCCAAACATGAATCTAAAAATCACATCATTTTTGGATACCAAGGAGAAGCTAAAAATTTACAAATTAAGTTGACGTCTACTGTACCTGAAGATTTTGAATCCATTTCATACTTAGATAGAAAAACAGATACCATACATTATTGGTTCAAACCAACTCTTGAAAATGACTCCCTCCTTTTTATAGCTAAAAACAATACTAGGCTTGACACACTCAACACCAGAATGCGTGAATTATACCAAGACTCCTTAAAAATTACGGCTATTAATTCTGGAATACTAACTTTAAATGACACCTTATCGTTTGCTTCAAATACGCCAATAGTTTCAATAGATCTTGAAAAAATAAATGTAATTGATAAGGATTCAATAGAAATCACAGTAAACGGAATAATTGATAAAAAGTATAATACTTCAGATATTATCTTTACCATGACCGAGGATCAAAATTACACTGTACAGTTTTTGCCTGGAGCTTTTACAGATTTTTACGAAAACACAAACGATACTCTGGTAACGAGAATTCGAACAAAAAACCTCTCAGATTATGGCACCCTTGCGTTAACATTAACTAATGCAAAAGATTTCCCCTTTATAGTACAGTTAGTAAACGAAAGGATTAAAGTAGTATCAGAAAAATACCTAAGTTCTAATGACGAAGCGTTTTTCGAATTTATTAGCCCTGGAAAATATTATATCCGATTAATTTATGATGAAAACGAAAATAAAGTTTGGGATACTGGTAATTATTTAAAGGGTGTTCAACCAGAAAAAGTTATTTATTATCCTTCCTTATTAGAAGTACGAGCAAATTGGAGTTTAAATGAAACTTTTATTTTAGACTAAATTCATCACTATCCTTTAAAAACTGAAGATGTGTTCTGTTTTTTTCAATATGTGATTTTTGGAGCACAATCGTTTCCATAAATCCCTCTTCAAAATTAGGTGTCGACACCTGTTCTCCTAATACATCATATACCGCAGAATGACCATTGTATTTATGGTTGTTTGCATCCATGCCCGTTCTATTCACACCCACACAATAACACATGTTTTCTATAGCCCGAGCTTTTAGTAACGCATCCCAAGCCTGGATCCTTTTTTGAGGCCAGTTGGCTACATATAACAATACATCATAATCTTGAGTATTACGAGCCCATACTGGGAAACGCAAATCGTAACAAATTAATGGACAAATCTTCCAACCCAAATAATCTACTATTAAATGCTCTTTACCTGAAGCATACGTTTTGTGCTCTCCAGCCAAAGTAAAGGTATGTCGTTTGTTATAAACTTTAAATTCTCCGTTTGGATACACAAAAAACAAACGATTATAATAGTTCTTGTTTTCAGAAATAATAACACTTCCAGTAATGGCGCAATTATTTTTTTTAGCTTCTTCTTGCATCCAATGCAAAGTTGGACCTTCTTCTTCTTCCGCTAAGGAGACTGCATTCATTGTAAACCCAGTTGTAAACATTTCAGGAAGAATTACCAAGTTGGTTTTTCCTGAAATAGCATTCATTTTTTCTGAAAATTGCTTTCTATTCTCAACAGGTTTTTCCCAAACTAAACTCGTCTGAATAATTGTAATATGAAATTGGTCTTGCATCTTGTAAAAATACTTAAATCCCTTCTAATATCAGATTAGCTTTTATATATTTGAAATCAAACAAAATACGCTATGAAATTCCTTAAGTTCCTATTATTATTTATCACTCTTCAACTAACAGCGCAACAAGGTGGAATGTGGATTCCTTCGTTATTAGAAGGGATGAATGAGCAGGAAATGATTTCCCTAGGAAGCAAACTTTCCGCAAAAGATATTTATGATGTAAACCAATCTAGTTTAAAAGATGCAATTGGTCATTTTAATGGGGGTTGTACCAGTGAGGTGATTTCTCCAAATGGATTGATATTAACCAATCATCATTGTGGGTTCAGTCAGATTCAATCGCATTCTTCTGAAGAAAACGACTATATAACTAATGGATTTTGGGCGATGAATTATGGGGAAGAATTACCTAACGAAGGATTATTTATAGAGTTTATCGTTCGTATAGAAGATGTTACTAGTCAGGTACTACAAGGAGTAACAGAGCAACTATCTGAGAAAGAAAAGCAATCCTTAATAGATAAAAATAGTGCAGTAATTAATAAGACAGCATCAAAAGAAGATTGGCAAGGAAGCAAAATAAAAGCATTTTATAAAGGCAATCAATACTTTTTGTTTGTTACTGAACGATTTGAAGATATCCGGTTAGTGGGTGCTCCTCCAGTAAGTATTGGGAAGTTTGGTAGCGACACCGATAACTGGGTTTGGCCTAGACATACTGGTGATTTTTCAATGTTTAGAATCTATGCAGATAAAAACAACCATCCAGCCAAATATAGTAAGGACAATGTTCCTTATCAATCCAAACATTATTTACCAATTTCATTAGATGGTATTTCTGAAAATGATTTCACATTAGTTTTTGGATTTCCTGGCAGAACCAATGAATACCTTCCTGCTGTAGCTATAGAGCAAATTACCCAAAAAGTAAACCCTAGTAGAATTGCTTTTCGTGAAGCTACCTTAAATGTAATGGATGAAGCGATGAAGAATGATAACAAAACAAGAATCCAATATGCTTCAAAACAAGCAAGAATTGCCAATTCCTGGAAAAAATGGATCGGTGAAAATCTTGGAATTGAAAAAAGTGATGCCATTGCTAAAAAGCGAGCTTTTGAAGCTAAATTTCAAAATTTAGTAAAAGAAAAAGGTCTTGAAGATTCCTATGGAAATCTATTATCTGATTTTGAAAAACTATATTTAGAATTTGAAAGCGTAAATGTAAAGCGTAATAATTTTATAGAAGTATTTTTAGTAAACAACGAGCTCATGCAAATGATGTTGCGAGTATACCAAATGGAAAATGCAAATAAAAAAGGAGAAGTCGCTTTTAATAAAACAAGAGAAGGTACCATAGCGAGGATTCAAGGTATTCATAAAAACTACAATGCAACACTTGACAAAAGTGTATACAATGCCATTATGCCTATGTATTCCTCTAACGTTGATGTTTCCATTTATAATAAGACGGCCTTTACAAATCTTGACGATGCTTTAGAAATTTTACAAGGAGAATCAAAGGATGTTCTGAAAAAATTGAATAAGGATAAAGCATATATTTATGCAAAACCTTTTGTCGATGAGTTTTATAATGTTATCAACCCTGAATACCAAAGAATCATTACCGAAATTAATGCACTACAAAAAACGTATATGAAAGCCTTAATGGAAGTAATGCCAGACGAACGTTATTTTCCAGATGCTAACAGCACCCTTAGAGTTACCTATGGCCAAGTAAAAGGCTATGCCCCTAGAGATGCCATTTATTATAATCCCGTAACTTATTTGGATGGTATCATGGAAAAATATGTGCCTGGTGATTATGAATTTGATGTGCCTCAAAAATTACAGGATCTTTATGCTGATAAAGATTATGGCCAATATGCGGACTCCAATGGAAAGCTTCCTATTTGCTTTTTAGGAACCAATCACACTACAGGAGGAAATTCCGGAAGCCCAGCAATTGATGCTCAAGGAAATCTTGTAGGATTAAATTTTGACCGAGTTTGGGAAGGAACGATGAGTGATATGAATTACGATCCAGAAATCTGTAGAAATATCATGGTGGACTTACGTTATGTATTGTTTATCATCGATAAATATGCTGGAGCCCATCACTTAATTGAAGAAATGAAATTAGTACACCCAAAAGGATAACCATCTAAATTGCGTTTAAAATTTTTGCTGCAGATGCTAGGGTTTCCTCTGTTTTGGCAAAGCAAAGCCTAATCTGTTTAAAATCTTCTTGACTGGCATTAAAAACTGATGTGGGTATCGTTGCAATTTTATGTTCTTTTGTTAATCGTTCTGCAAATGAAATATCACTTTCTTGTGAAATTTCAGAAAAATCCAACATCTGAAAATAAGTCCCTTGTGATGGAATTATTTTAAATCTGGAATCTTTAATTAAACTTAAAAAATAATCTCTTTTTTGTTGGTAAAAAGAGGAAAGTTCTAAATAATGATCGGGTGTCTTTAAATACTCTCCCAATGCTTTTTGCATAGGACTATTCACACTAAACACATTGAATTGGTGTACTTTCCTAAATTCTGACATTAAGGGTTCTGGTGCCAAACAATAGCCCATTTTCCATCCCGTATTATGAAATGTTTTTCCGAAGGATGCTGTTATAAAACTTCGGGAAGCTAAAGCTGGAAATCGAGCTGCACTAAAATGAGTATTTCCATCAAAAACAATGTGCTCATACACCTCATCACTTAATACAAATAAATCATGCTTTTCTGCTAAAATTTGAAGTTGAAGTATATCCTTTTCAGATAAAATTACTCCACTCGGATTGTGAGGAGTATTAATGATAATAAGTTTTGTTTTAGGAGTAACCTTAGATTCTACTTCCATCCAATCCACCTTATAATTGGGAGCTCTTAATTGTACTGGAATTGTTTTTCCTCCAAATAATTTTATCGACGGATCGTAACAATCATATGCTGGTGTAAAAATAATCACCTCATCCCCTTTATTAATAAGGGCAGCAATTATTGTAAAAATAGCTTGAGTAGCTCCAGCAGTTACAGTAATTTCTGTTCCTGGATGATAAGTCTTGTGATGAAGGCTTGCTGTTTTTTGAGAAATCATTTCACGCAAACCAATATCCCCTGGCATTGGTGCATATTGATTATAACCATCCTTCATTGCTTGATTTACTAATTCAATTAAAAGAGGATCGCTTTTAAAATTTGGAAATCCCTGTGAAAGATTTAAAGCGTTATGATCTGCCGCCATTTTACTCATGACAGCAAATATGGAAGTTGGTACATTTGGAAGTTTAGACTTGTGCTGCATCTTTTGAATTTAAATTTTCTAAAGATAAAAATATTTCGTGATTAGGGGTTTAAAATAGCTAACACTTGTTTTTTATAACTAATCCCAATTGGAATTTCAAGGCTGCCAATTTCAACATCTTGAGAAGTAAATGCAGTGGTTTTTTTGGTATTGACAATATAAGACCGATGGGTTCTTAAAAAACAGGATGGCAATAGTTGCTCAAAATCACTAATCTTTTCTTTGGTCATAATCGAATTTTCTGAAGTATGAATTCGAATATAATCTTTTAAACTTTCTACATACAAAATGTCATCGAATAGGACTTTATAGTGCTTTTTATTCACATTTACATATAAATAATTTGCATCCTCTTCTTTCGAATCTTCTTTTTGAAAGGAACTTTTAATTGGGGCTATTGTTTTAAAATACTTATCAATTGCCTTAAAAAAACGATTAAATGGAATTGGTTTTAGAAGATAATCCAACACTTCCAATTCATAACTTTCAATTGCATATTCTCTATATGCAGTAGTAAAAATTACTTTGGGAGGATTTTGTAAAGACTTTAAAAAATCTATCCCAGTAAGTGTTGGCATCTGAATATCTAAAAACAAAAGATCTATTTTTTTTGTTTTTAAAATTTCAAAAGCTTCCAAAGCATTATTACATATTGCTACGGTTTCTAATTGTGGGATTTTAGAAACATAATCTTCAATTAATGAAGCCGCCAAGGGCTCATCATCTATTATTAGGCATTGAACTTTCATCAAGTCAAATCTACATCCAATTTAACAGTATAAGAAGTATCTTCTTCATTTAATTGGATTTGAAATTGATTTGGGTAAATTAATTCCAATTGTTTTATGGTATTTTTTAATCCTATACCATCCTTATAATTGGTTTCGTCTTTTTGAGCTAGTTTTGATTTGGTATTAAACACCTCAAAGGATAGTTTTTGATCTTGCACCTTCACTTTTATTTTAATAACTGTTTTTGCAATGGTTCCACTTGCTCCATGTTTAAAAGCATTTTCAACAATAGAAATTAATATTAGGGGTGCAATTTGAGTTTGAGAATTATCGATCTCCTTTTCAAAATCTAATTGCAATCTATTTCCATAACGCAAACTTTCTAAATCTATATAATTTTGGATTAATTGCATTTCCTTTTCAACGGTTACCTTCTTGTCATTACATTGGTATAACATATAATCCAACATTTCAGAAAGTTTTAAAACTGTTTCTGGTGCTTTTTCTGATTTCTGCATGGTTAACACATACAGATTATTTAATGTATTAAACAAAAAATGTGGATGAATTTGACCTTTTAGAAAATTAAGCTCAGCAGAAAATTTTTCTTTACTTAATTGTTCCAATACCGTTCTCTTTTCCATACTCTCATTTACTAACATTAATATAAATAATAGGATTGCAGGAAAATAGACTCCCAAATAATAATGGAAATATAACTTATATAAATCCCCAAAAATTTCTGATATAGATTCTTGTGTAAAAGGCTGTGGTCGGAACAACGTCTCCACGATATGTACCACCATCACACGAGCAATTGCACTAAATAAATAACTGGATAGGGCAAATGAAATGAAAAATAATAAATATTTCTTTTTGTATAATAACTTTGGTACTTGATAGTAAATTAATGCATATGCTGCCATCATTTTAGGGACTAACATAATCAGCTTATGCCCAAAAATTGAATTTAATTGCACATAATCTGCAGTACTTCCAAAGGTTTGTATTAATAAAATACTTATCCAAAATAATACATGTGATAACCAAGTCCTGTTTCGAACATATTCAATAATTAATGAGAAATAATCTTTCATAAGTCAAAAATAGGGATAATCTATCTTGACAATCTCAATTGTCGTCCAATTTCAATTTCCAATAGATGAATTCGCTTTATCAAATGTTGAATTTAATTCATCATTCTCTATCCATCTTATAACCTTACTTAATTTACATAGGCCGATAATACAAAAACCGCATCAATAAAATAAATTCTTTTGTAGGGTATAATGAAAATCAAACCAATGAAACATCTTATTTTAACTACTCTAATCACTTTAATCACCTTCAACTCATTCGGAACAAACGAACCTATTAAAAAAGACATTACCGGTATCGTTTTAGATGCCATTAGTCAAACTCCTTTAGAATTTGCTACGGTTTCCATTTTTAAAGACGGAACTTTAATTGATGGTATTATCACCGATCTCGAAGGAAAATTTACATTAAATGCAGAAATTGGAACCTATCAATTAAAAGTAGAATACCTTTCTTTTAAAACCCATGAACAAACCATAAGTTTTAGTAGCCATTTAGATTTAGGCTCCATTCTTCTTGAAGAAGATTCAGAATCTTTAAATGAAATAATGATAGTTGCCGAAAAATCTACTGTTGAGCTAAAATTAGACAAAAAAGTTTTTAATGTAGGTAAAGATTTATTGTCGCAAAATGGATCATTATCACAAATTCTAGATAATGTCCCTTCAGTAGCAGTAGATGTAGATGGAACGGTAAGTTTAAGAGGAAACTCCAGTGTTACTATTCTTATTAATGGGAAACCCTCCATACTCACCGCCAATGGTAACTTGGAACAAATTGCGGCACAAAACGTTGAAAAAATAGAAGTAATCACCAATCCATCTTCAAAATATGAAGCTTCTGGTACAGCAGGAATCATTAACGTTATTTTGAAAAAAAATCGAACGGAAGGCTTTAGTGGTTCTGTAAGTTTACAAACAGGAAATCCAGCAGATCATCGTATCAATGCAAGTTTAAATTATAAAACTGAAAAACTAAATTTATTTTCAACCTTAGGGTATCGTTATACCGATTATAAGGGCAAACAAACAAGCTATCAAAAGGCTACAAATAACGACATTACAACTATACTAAATATGAATGCTGATCAGGATCGCAATGACAAATCTCCTAGTATGTATATCGGTGCTGATTATACTTTTAACGAATACAATACCATAACAGCCTCCTATTTTAAGGATCGATTTGAAAATAGAGATCAAACTCGATTCAATTATGAATATTCAAATGAAATAAATGAACTGGATAGTATAATTGTTAGAACAGAAGATTATTATGAACCTCAAGATTACAATCAGTTGGAGTTTATTTATGAAAAAACTTTTAAAAAAGAAGGACAGAAAATGAGTGTCGATTTTCAATATGACTTTTGGAATGATGACGAAATGGAAAATTTATCAACTTATAAATCTTTCCCAGAAGTTTCAGACTCACAATTAACCAGAACCAGAGATATTGAAAGCAGTAAAGATTATTTGATTCAAGTAAATTATGAAAACCCGATAAACGATAAAAGTAAATTTGAAACAGGTTTACGAGGCGAAACGAGAGTAATTACTAGTGATTACAAAGCAGAAGAATTTTTAAATGAGGAATGGCTAATCTATAAAGGAATTGAAAATGTTGTTGATTATCGAGAAAAAATTGGTGGAATTTATGCCCAATACTCAAACACCTTTAATAAGTTAAGTGTTCAAGTAGGGATACGTACAGAATTCACCAATATAGAAATTAAAGATGATGAAGGAGCATTTAGCGATACAAAAAATTACAGTCAATTATTCCCAACTACACACTTAAGTTATTCTTTTTCAGACAACACAAACATGCAATTAAGTTATAGCAAGAGAATTCGTAGACCTGGATTTTGGCAACTAAATCCTTTCGGAGGACTATCTGATTTTAGTTCCATAAGAGTTGGAAATCCAGATTTGGATCCCGCACTTACCAATTCTTTCGAATTAGGCTTTTTAACAAAACTTGGAAAATTGAGATTGAATCCATCCATCTACTACCAACATACCTCAGATGCTTTTCATTTTTCAGTAACAAAAAATGACGAAGGCATTCTGGTTACAAAGCCGATAAACTTGGACTATGAAAACAGAATTGGTTTTGAATTATCCACAACCTACAAGCCAACAAAATGGTTGAATTTATCTGGGGAATTTAATTATTTCGCTTTTAAGGAAGAAGGAACTTATGAGGATCAGGTATTTAACTTTGATGACAGCAATTGGTTTATGAGAGTTAATTCAAGAGCAAAACTTCCAAAAGACATTTCAATTCAAGCTAGTTTTAATTATCAAGGAGAAAACAAAAGTGCACAAACCACTCGGGATGCAAGTTATTATATGGATGTTGCCTTGAGTAAAAATCTATTCAACAATAATGCAACTATAACCATGAATGTACAGAATATATTAGATTCTCGTCAAACAGATTGGACTACCACAGGAGATGAGTTTTTCTATGAAGGAAGTCGACAAAGAATAGGAACTAGATTCAATATTTCTTTTGCTTATCGTTTTAATAAAAAACCAAACGCAAGCGATCGTTCTCCGGGAGATAGCAATCGATAAACCCCATAGGATATATCTTAAAAAAAAAATCTTTTTGAAAAATTAAAATACAGCTTTTTTTAAAGCTGTATTTTACCCTTTTAAGCTCGCTTTTAAATATTCTCGATTCATACGAGCTATATTTTCTAAAGAAATTCCTTTAGGGCATTCTATTTCACAAGCACCAGTATTGGTACAATTACCAAACCCTTCTAAATCCATTTGATGTACCATATTCATGACACGATCTGCAGCTTCCACTTTTCCTTGAGGTAATAATGCATATTGAGAAACTTTAGCCCCTACAAATAGCATCGCTGATGAGTTTTTACAAGTAGCTACACAAGCACCACAACCAATACAGGTTGCTGCATCCATAGCTTCATCTGCAGCATGTTTTGAAATAGGCAATGCATTTGCATCCTGAGTATTTCCTGAAGTGTTTACAGAAACAAATCCACCTGCTTGTTGAATTCGTTCAAAAGACATTCTATCAACGACTAAATCTTTAATAACTGGAAATGCAGCCGCTCTAAAAGGTTCGATATAAATAGTATCTCCATCTTTAAACGAACGCATGTGTAATTGACAAGTAGTAACTCCTCTGTCGGGCCCATGTGCTTCTCCATTTATATACAAAGAACACATACCACATATTCCTTCTCTACAATCATGATCAAAGGCTACAGGCTCTTCTCCAGTATTTATCAATTGTTCATTTAAAACATCCATCATTTCTAAAAAAGACATATGCTCTGAAATATCATTTACCTTATAATCGACCAGCTTCCCTTTATCTTGTGGCCCTTTTTGTCTCCAAATTTTCAGTGTAAGATTCATATTCTTTTTTATTTGTAAGAACGTTGTTTCAGTTCAATATCTTTAAATTCTAATTCTTCTTTATGTAAAATAGCATCTGAAGGTTCTCCTTTATATTCCCATGCAGAAACATAGGCAAATTCTTCGTCATTACGTAGGGCTTCTCCTTTTTGCTCTCCTTCTTTTACTACACTTTCCTCTCTATAATGACCTCCACAAGACTCATTTCTATCCAATGCATCTTTAGCAAATAACTCTCCTAATTCTAAGAAATCTGCTACACGACCAGCTTTTTCTAATTCAAGATTCATCTCATCAGCATCCCCAGGAACTTTTACTTCTTTCCAGAATTCGTCACGAATGGATTTAATTTCAGCCATCGCTTCTTTTAAATGCTTTTCGTTACGAGCCATTCCTACTTTATCCCACATTACTTTTCCTAATCGTTTGTGGAAATGATCCACAGATTTAGTCCCTTTATTATTGATAAAGAAATTGATTCTATCGGTTACTTCTTTTTCAACAGCATCAAATTCTGGAGTATCTGTTGAAATTTTTCCTGTTCGAATATCATCAGATAAATAATCGCCAATAGTATAAGGCAATACAAAATAACCATCTGCAAGACCTTGCATCAAAGCAGAAGCACCTAATCGGTTTGCTCCGTGATCACTAAAATTTGCTTCCCCAATACAATACAATCCAGGAACCGTAGTCATTAGGTTGTAATCTACCCAAACTCCACCCATCGTATAATGAGTTGCAGGGTAAATCATCATTGGTGTTTTATAAGGATTTTCAGCTACAATTTTTTCATACATCTGGAATAGGTTTCCGTATTTCTCTTCAATAACTGCTTCTCCTAATTCAGTGATTTTTTCTTTTGAAGCATTTTTTACGCCATGTATTTTTGCCTGTTCTTTTCCGTAACGTTCTATAGCGGAAGTGAAGTCTAAATACACCGCTTCTCCTGTTGCATTTACACCATAACCGGCATCACAACGCTCTTTTGCTGCTCTTGAAGCTACATCTCTAGGTACAAGATTTCCAAAGGCTGGATAACGTCTTTCTAAATAATAATCTCTATTTTCTTCAGCAATTTCAGTAGGTTTTAATTTTCCTTGTTGAATTGCTTTTGAGTCTTCAATATTTGCTGGAACCCAAATACGGCCGTCGTTTCTCAAGGACTCCGACATTAGGGTCAATTTAGATTGGTAATCTCCAGATCTTGGAATACAAGTTGGGTGAATTTGTGTATAACAAGGGTTTGCGAAATACGCTCCTTTTTTATGGATTTTCCATGCAGCTGTTGCATTAGATCCCATAGCGTTGGTTGATAAGAAATAGACATTTCCATATCCACCAGTAGCAATCACTACAGC